>Ga0310786_10004850_pt1 | contig 18528 bp, 18 predicted proteins | sample AusTroGonzalo_MG_FD_203881 | JGI IMG/M metagenome (GOLD analysis project Ga0310786, IMG submission 203881) | Bovine rumen microbial communities from tropical cattle in Woodstock, Queensland, Australia - Gonzalo_03 (v2) (version 2) | ecosystem: Host-associated > Mammals > Digestive system >... | reverse complement strand
CTCGTCCCACATGTTCGAGTTCTCAAAGCGTTTTCTGAAAGATTACCTTCCCTATACGCTGGAGCTGGGCCGGAGTTTCGTTTCCGTTGAGTATCAAAGTTCCAAGGCCGGTGCCAAGAGCCTCTACGCCCTGGACAACCTCTTCGACGGAATCGCCGCCATCGGCATTCTCTATAACCGCCGCATCAAATACTTCTTCGGCAAGGCCACCATCTACCGCGGCTACCCCACCGAGGCCCGCGAAATGATCATGGTTTTCCTGCACAAATACTTCGGCCAGAACAGCCGGCTCATCCACATCCGCAAGGAAGTGAAAGTGGAGAATCCCCAGCGCTATTCCAAGCTGTTCAAAGGCCTTGGCTTCAAGGATGCATACAAGGTTCTCAAAACAGAGATTACCAAGATGGGCGTGTTCATCCCCCCGCTGGTGAATACTTATATGAACCTGTCCCCCACCATGGATTACTTCGGAACCGGCATAAACGATGAATTCGGAGACGTTTACGACTCCGGCCTGCTCATCAATTTCGAGGAAATGTACCCCGAAAAGAAAGAGAGACATGCAGACAGTTTCATGGCCCTGGGCCTCCAGCATCTGCGCAAACTGCTCCGCCGCTTCCAACAGAAACGAGGATAGTTCCGGTTTTTATTGCTATCTTTGTATACCTAAATAATCGTGTACTAAGAAATGTCAGAAGAAAAGAAACAAGCCGCCCGTATCCAGACTTCCATCCTCAATAATGCAGAAAAGAAGGTACTGGTGTGGCTGGCAGAAAGGATGCCCGCCTGGGTCACCTCCGATATGTTAACCTTCGTGGGCTTTTGCGGTTCGCTTATCATGGCCACCGGCTATGCCCTGTCCAATCTCAATCTTCACTGGCTGTGGCTCAGCTGCTTCGGCCTGGTTGTCAACTGGTTCGGAGATTCCCTGGACGGCAGCCTGGCCCGCGTCCGCAACGCCCAGCGCAAAACCTATGGCTTCTTCATAGACCACAACGTGGATGTGGTGAACGAGATGATCATGTTCATAGGCGTCGGTTGCAGCCCGCTGGTGAACATGAGCTTTGCCATGTTTGCCCTGGTAGGGTATTTCATGCTCAGCATCTATGTTTACATAGACTGCCACCTCAAAGGAGAGATGCGCCTCACGTACGGCGGCCTGGGACCCACCGAGTTCCGCCTCCTGCTCATCATTGTCAACATCCTGTTCATTTACGTGCCCTGGCTCTCTACCTGGAAGAAGACCGTCTGGCTCTTCCACAACGAGTTCCATGTGGGCCTGTTCGACTATGTAGCCGTGACGGTCGCCATCCTTCTTATCGTGTTCTACGTCGTGAGCTTCTTCCGGGATGCCGCCTATTTCAGCAAAATAGACCCTCCCAAGAAACAGGAATAAATGTACGTCATTACCCACGAAAAAGCAGCCAACGAGCTTTCCCCCATCTTCAAAGGATGGAAGGGAAAGCTTTTGTATAAGGTAGGTCTCAAACTTACCGGAATTGACAAGGTGAACCAGACCCACAACCGGGTGGGAGAAGCCGGCATTCCGGATGGGCCGGAATTTGCCAAAGGAATCCTGGACGACGTCGGGATAGATTTCCGCATCGGCCATGCCGATAGGCTGCAAAACCTTCCCGAGGGCCCTTTTATCGCGATAGCCAACCATATTTACGGCCACGTGGACGGCATTTGCCTGGTAGATGTACTGGGGCATGTACGCCCCAAGACCAAGGTCATGGTGAACGAGTTCCTCATGTGGATCAAAGGTCTCACGCCCAATTTCATCTCTGTGAACCCCACGCTGGGTACCAAAGCCGGAGCCACATCCACCAGCATCAACGGCGTAAAAGCCGCCCTGCTGAATATCCGCGAAGGAGAGCCCCTGGCCATCTTCCCTTCCGGCGCCGTGGCAGACCTCAAACCCGGCAAAGGCTGGACGCTGCATGAGAGGGACTGGCAGGACGCCGCCGTCAAACTCATCCGCAAAGCCCACGTTCCCGTTGTCCCCATCCGCTTTTTCGACCGCAACACCTGGTTCTATTATGGCCTGGGGCTCCTGGATTACCGCATCCGCTTTGTCCGTCTGTTCCACGAACTCTTTAACAAGCGGGGCACCCATCCCCGCATGGGGATTGGGGAAATCATCACGGTAGAGCAACTGGACGCCGTCTCGGAGGCCGATTTCAAGGATTTCCTCCGCCACAGCGTATACGATATGCCCCTCCCCGAGTCTTTCACCTTGCGTTCTGAATTATGGAAGAAGTAAAAGTAGTCCTGGTCACCGGCGGAAGCAGCGGAATTGGCGCAGCCACCGCCCGCCTTCTGGCCCAAGCCGGCATGAAAGTGTATGCCGGAAGCCGTCGCGGAACCCTTGAAAAGCCCACCGAAGGCGTCACTGCCGTCAAACTGGATGTGAACGACGCCGCTCTCACAGAGGCCGTAGTGGCCGATATTGTGGCCCGCGAAGGCCGGCTGGACGCCGTGGTGTGCAACGCCGGAAACGGCATCTACGGGCCCATTGAAGGAACGCTGGAGGAAGAAGCCCGGAGCCAGTTCGAAACCAATTACTTCGGCGCTCTCAAAACCATACAGGCCTGCCTGCCCGTCTTCCGCCAACAAGGCCATGGCCGCATCATTACTGTCACCTCCGTGATGGCCATCCTGCAACTCCCCTTCCAGGGTTTCTACTCCTCCGTGAAGGCCGCCCTCCTGTCCCTGTCGGAATCCCTTTCCCTGGAGCTCAAGGGCACCGGCATCCAATGTTGCAGCGTTCTGCCCGGTGATGTAGCCACCGGTTTCACCGGGGCCCGCAAACTCAACGTAGCAGCCCAGGATCCCCATTCCCCCTACCGCGCCAAGATGGACAAGAACCTCAAGAAGATTGAGGCCGATGAACAGGGAGGCATGGCACCCGAAGTCATCGGCAAAGCCATTTTGAAGCAGCTTAAGCGCAAACACATGCGCGTAAGGGTCATTCCCAGAATAGACTACGCCGCGGTGGGCGCCCTGGTCCGCTATCTACCGGAAAAGTCCAAACTGGCCCTTTTGAACTACTTGTATAGTTAATCTCTTGTACTTTTCATTTTTTTGCCTTACCTTTGAATAATTATGAAAAGGTTAGGGTTTATACTTTTGTGCCTGCTGGTCAGCGTTTTAGCCGCCGCCCAGGGCACAACCCGCGTCCGCGGCGTTGTGAAAGATGCGGACACGGGAGAACCCCTTCCCTTTGTAGGCGTGTATTTTGACGGCACAACCATAGGCATTTCCACAGACCTGGAAGGCCGGTACAGCCTGGAAACCCGATCCCCCGAGGCCCAAATCCTCACGGCCCAGCTCATCGGCTATGAAAGCCTCTCGGTCCAAGTTCAGCAAGGTACTTTCTCGGAGATCAACTTCACCCTCCGCCAGGATCCCCGGCAGCTGAATGCAGCCCTGGTTAAGCCAGACAACCGCTATATCAAGTCCATCCTGCGGAGAATCAGCCAGAACCTGGAGGTCCACGACCCCGACAACGCCCCCGACTGGAGCAGCCGCCTGTACAGCAAGATAGAGCTGGACGTCACCAACATGGAGGACCTCATGAACATAGGTTTCATAGACCGGAACCTGGGCTTCATGAAACAATACTCAGATACATCGGCCATTACGGGCAAGGCCTTTATCCCCGCCGTCATCTCAGAAAACATCTCTGACTTGTACCACAGCCAGGATCCTGAATTCCAGCGGGAAGTCATGCGCTACAGCCACATGTCCGGCTTCGGGGACAACAACGTCCTGCGCCAGTATACGGGCGCCCATCTCATGAGGGCCAACTTCTTCAAGCCGCAGATCACCATCCTCAACCTGACCATTCCCAACCCGGTCACGGCCTCCTCCCAGGTCTTCTACAACTACTTCCTGGTAGATTCCCTGCAGGTAGACGGCCGCAAGACGTATGTATTGCGTTTCCATCCCAAGAAACTGGTCACATCCCCTACCCTCGACGGTGAGATGCAGATTGACGCGCAGGATTTCGGTATCCGGAGCGTGCACGCAGCCCTGTCCAAGGACTCCAATGTCAACTGGATCCGCCATATCAACGTAGACATAGAGAATCGCCGCACTCCCGAGGGCCGCTGGTTCTTCGACGACGAACGCCTCTTCATAGACTTTTCCATAGCCGCCAGCGACTCTTCGCGCATCCTGTCCTTCCTGGGACGCCGCCAGCTCTCGTTCCAGGAGCCGGAGTTCGGCCCCATCCAGGACCGGGACGCCCTCAGTTCCCAGAACATAGTAGTTGAACGGGATGTGCAGGAAGGCGACAAGGAGCAATGGGCCCAGTTGCGTCCCATCCCCCTGCAGCCGCGCGAGCAGGGCATCTTCGACATGGTGGAAGAATTCCAGCAGACCCGCTTCTACAACAATTCCTACGCCCTTCTCCATACCCTTATCGCAGGCTATTACCAGATTCCCCACATAGGCATAGAAATGGGCCGATGGGCCCGTACGGTGGTGTATAACCAGACGGAAGGCCTCCGCCTCCAGGTGGGAGGCCGCACCTACAAGGATTTCTCGGAATTCGTGCGTCTGGGAGGCTACGTAGCCTACGGCTTCCGCGACAAAAAGGTCAAATGGCAGGCCTCTGCAGAATTCATGTTCCGGAGGGAAGTCACCCGCAAGCTCACGCTGATGGCCCAGGAGGACTTCACCCAGTTTGGCAGCGGTATGGGGGTCTTCTCGGCCCAGAATATGATTTCTTCCCTGGTGGCCCGTTCCCATGCCAACCGCCAGAGCATGGTGCGCTCATTTGACGTCCTGTATGACCATGAGTTCTCCCCTTCCGTCAATGCTTCGCTGGAATGGACGACTTCCCGGGTCTGGAGTAATCCGCTGGTGCCTTTTGAAAGGCCTGACGGCAGCATCCAGGAGAGTTTTTCGGCCAACAGCATCCATGCCAGCATCCGTTTCTCCAAGGACGAAAGGGTTACCCGCAATACGTTCAAGAAGACGTACGTCTATACCAAGTATCCCGTCCTCATGCTGGATGTGATAGGCGGCATCAAGGGCATCACCAAGGACGATATTTCCTTCCTCCGGACCAACGCCACCCTCAGCTGGCAGATTCCCTCCCACGCCATAGGTTTTGGCCGATTGTATGTGGACGCAGGCGCCATCTGGGGCAGCATCCCCTATCCCATGCTCAAGCTGCACGAAGGCAACCAGACCTTCTTCATGGACCGCTCGGCCTTCAGCTGCATGAACTACTATGAGTTCATGTCAGACCGCTGGATATCCGGTTACTACGAGCATAACTTCAACGGATTCTTCCTGGGAAAGATTCCCCTGATCAAGAAGCTGGATCTCCGCGAAGTCTTTACTTTCCGCTTTGCCTGGGGCACCCTGACCGATGCCAACCGCCTTAACGCGCCCTTCCTGCTGCCCAAAGGCTCCGGAACCCTGGAGAAGCCCTATATAGAAATTGGAGCGGGCATAGCCAATATTCTCCGTGTCCTCAGGGTAGACGCATTCTGGCGCGTGACCCACCGCCTTCCCGATGCCAAAAAGAATTTTACCATAAATGTCGGATTCGACGTAGATTTCTAGCACTATGAAAAACCAGTTTACCATGCACGAGCTCAATGAAAAAGGCTATACCTCTTTCATTCCCAAGCCCCTGAAGCGTCCTGCCTACGTCTATTGCTTTCTTCTGACTGGAGAAGTCCTGGCCGAGATTGAGGGCCAGAACATCCTCGTAGGTCCCGGGCAGTTTGTTTTGGTTCCCCCGGAGAAGAGCATTGACGTCAAGTATTTCAACGGTTGCCAGGGCTTTGACGGCAGTTTTACGCTGGAATTCGTCAAGGACGCCTCCTATTCCGTCCTTCGCGCAAATACCCTTATCCAGCAGAGTTTCTGGTTCGAAGATGCCGTTTTCATGGGAGCCCTGTTCAAGCGTATGTACACCGCCAATGAAGACAAGGACAAGAATTTCCTCCAGAGTGCCCTGGATCTCATCCTGGGCCAGCTGAGGCCCGGTGGGAAAGTAGCAGCTGTCTCCGAACGCTTCCTGCAACTGGTTTTCGAAAGGGATAAAGTGCCTCTATCCGTAGCGGAATACGCAGAGATACTTGGCGTTACGCCCAACTACCTCAACAAAACCGTGAAGAACCGCACCCGCCGTACGGCCATCGACTGGATTGAGATTGCGCGCCTGAACATTGCCAAGAAACTGCTGAAAGACCCCACCATTTCCATCGCGGACATATCGGCCCGTACAGGCCTGCCGGACCAGTCCTACTTCTCCCGTTTCTTCAAAAAAAAGACGGGGCAAACCCCGTCCGACTTCAGAAACGGCCGATAGGCCTTACTGCGCTATATATTCGTAATGCTTGATGCTCAGGAGTTTTCCCTTGGCATTGTAGGTGTATTGGACCTTCTTTTTGGCGAACTCGTTGAATTCGAAGGTCTTGTACGTCTGCAGGCGGTTGTGGTTATCGTATACGTATTCCTTGCTCACCCGGCCGTTGACATCGTATTCATAACGCTTGCGCCACTTCTGACCATCGGAATTGTATTCAATCTCCTCTATTTTCTTGCCCTCGGAATTGTAGGTGGTCACATGGTCTAACACCTTGTGTGCGCCCTTAGGGTCCGTATTCCATTCCTTCACTACCAGGTTTTTCTTGTTCAGGGTAGGCTGCTCCTGAGCGTGGAGAGCCAGGGGGAAGAGCAGGCACAGGGCCGCAAGCATCCAACACTTCTTCATAAAAGGTACTTACTAACGGTTAACACTTCGTTTTTGACCCGGAAATGGACCTCGCCCCCTTCGAAGGGCATTCCATATTCCTTGTCGGCCTGGTCCTGATAGGCGGGGCGGGGATCCAGGGACAGCACCTCTTCCAAAAGGCGGCGCTGGCGGCTGTCCAGCGGAATCTCCTCGGGAATCACCACCTGGAGTTTCCTAACGGGTGCCTCGGAAGCAAAACCGCAGAGGGCATCGGGAAAACTGTCGGCGTAGGCTATGTAAGGCTTGATGTCGTAAATTGGCGTCCCGTCCATCAGGTCCGCTCCCCTAATCACAAGTTCCATGCCATCTACCTTCTGCAATTCCACACAGGAAAGTCCCAAAGGATTGGGCCGATAAGGCGAGCGGGTGGACCACACGCCCATGGCGGTGTTGCCCCCCAGCCGGGGAGGCCGCACGGTGGGCTGCCAGTCCCCTTTGGCCGGTTTGTTGGCGCTGAAGCCCCAGATGAGCCAAAGGCGGCTGAAGCCTTCCAGGCCCCGGAGCGCCTCCCTTACGCGATATTCGTCCGTAAACACGATGCGGCCCTCTATATCGCGGGCCAGCGAGCTCTGGCGGGGTATGCCGAACTTGGAACCGAAGGGTCCCCTATAATAAGCCACAGGCTTCAGAAGAAGGTCATCGGCCATCTTAAGACAGGTATTTTCCGTGACAACGGCAATAGCGGAGTCCGCTGCCGCAGGGACAGGGATCATCGGCCGCCACATGCGGAATGGCAAAGCCCAGCGGCAGGAAATCGGAATTGAGGTCTCCCGCATAGCCCTCGGTAATAGTGGGCTCGGGCATGGTCCAGTGAGGATATTCCTCGGCAGCCTCTACCGGCTCCTGGGGGCGCGGCGTGTGCCAGGCGGGCCAATCGGCCTTGCAGGTATTGGCCTCTGCGGCGCTGTACCCGCACAGGAACCACTTGGGCACGCTGTCGGCATAATCGCTTACAATCTTGCAGCAGGCCAGCCAGCTGTCCTCGTCCAGATCAGGGCTAAGAGGGCTTTCCATCAGCGGCTGGAACAAAGCATCGTTCTGCTCAATGGTATATTGCGCCTCCATCCAGGTATCGTGCTGGGCCTTCACCAGTTCATAGCCTTCATACCCCACGCGGCGGTACATCTGCTCCAGCCGCATTCCTTCAGGGGTTTTAAGGCCGATGGTAAAGTACGGCGCACCGGCACCGGCTTCCCGGGCCTCGGCCGCCGTGAAAGGCTTGAAGTATTTCTGTCCCAACGCTTTTCGCTGGGTAAAGATTTCCTCTACATTCTCTACGCAAGGAGAGCAGACATAGTCTCCCCACTCGTCCGTATAGCGGTACATCTTCACCAGCGGACTCTGGTGCAGCATCTTGGAGAGCTCCTTGAAGTCTCCCCCGTGAGCCTCTTCATACCAGTCCATCACCAGATCTATGAAACGCTCCGTGGGAAGGATCCCGTACAGGTTCAGATAACCCAGGCCCACACGCTCCACCTCAAACTGGCCGCTCTTCTCGCAGGAGCGCAGCACTTTCTCCACATCCGGAGCCACGATGTCGTACATCTCCCGGCTGATCCATACCTTGTGGAAGTTCTCGTCGGAATCGTCATACTGTACCAGGCCGGTCACCTCCAGAAGCGAGGGATAATCCGCGAAATCCTGGTACTGGACCTTCTCCGGACCGGCATGCACCAGTTCCCGGAGCAGGCGCACATCCCGTTCCATCAGATGCGACATCCACCTGCGCGGCTCTGCGTGCAGGTAGGTGTGCAGCTGGTCCACCAGCTGTGACTTCCTCAGACGGGGGCTCAGTTCATTCCCCAGGATGCTCCCCAGGTCCTCCAACTCCATCTTTTGAAAGCCATCCAGGATGGTATGTAAGTTCCTCTCTTTCATGCGGACTGCAAAGATAATAATAATTCCTTGCACATTGGCCCAAGGATACTTATCTTTGCATCATTATGGCAAAAACAAACGTGTACCTGGAATCCAAGCCCCGTTACGAGATCCTGGACGGGCTGAGGGGAATAGCCGCCCTGATGGTGGTGTTGTTCCACATCTTCGAGACCTACAGCAAAGGCCCGGCCGAACAAATCGTTAACCACGGTTACCTGGCAGTGGATTTCTTCTTTGTCCTCTCCGGCTTTGTGGTGGGCTACGCCTACGACGACCGCTGGGACAAGATGACCACCTGGGGCTTTTTCAAACGCCGTCTCACACGCCTGCACCCCATGGTGATTGCCGGTACGCTTGTTGGCGCCGCTTTGTTTTTCTATACCGGGAATGCCTTTCCCCTCACGCAGACCATTGAACCGTGGAAATTCCTCCTGTGCCTGGTCATGGGTCTTCTGATTCTTCCGTGCCCTAACAGTCTGGACATCCGAGGATGGGGAGAAGTAAACTCCTTCAACGGGCCCGTTTGGACGCTTACGCTGGAGTATATCGGCAATATCCTTTATGCGTTTGTTCTCAGGCGTTTGCCCAATATCATCCTGGCCGTCCTGGCCGTCTGCTGCGCTTTCTTTACGCTGGACGTGACGCTGGGTTGGAATGTCTTCGGCCTGTTTGAAGCACCGCAATATACCGTCATTGGCGGCTGGAGCCTCACACCGGACCAGATTTACATAGCCTTTACCCGGCTGCTGTATCCTTTCCTCTGCGGCCTGCTTATCTCCCGGATTCTCCGCACAAATCGGAACCCCATTCATCTGAAAGGCGGTTTCTGGTGGTGCGGCCTGGCCATTGTCATTCTGCTGGCCATGCCCAATATCGGCGGAAAAATGGGTGTTCTTGACGGCAGCTATCAGGCCCTTTGCATCCTCCTGCTGTTCCCGCTCATCGTGGTGGCGGGTGCCGGCTCAAAGACCACAGACCCTAAGAGCACGGCCGTGTGCAAATGGCTGGGAGACATCTCCTACCCCATTTACATCACGCACTATCCGCTTATTTACCTGCAGATGGACTGGGTAGCCCAGCACCCGGACGCTCCCCTGTGGCAACACGTTACCGTTGGTGCGGGCGTAGTATTCATGGCCATCATCCTGGCCTGGGGCCTCCTGAAAGCCTACGATCTGCCGGTGCGTGAATGGCTCAAAGAGCACTGGCTCAAGAAATAACCACAAAGCTCAGGCTTCCACTTCCTTGACCATATCCGGCATGAGGCGGCGGACTATCTTCTTGTCATAGAAGAAACGTCCTGCTACCACACGCACTACGGTATAGGCCGGAATGGCCGCCAGCATGCCCAGGATGCCGCCCATGTGACCGGCGATGAGCATGACGATGAATATCTCCAGCGGAGTGGACTGGATACTGGTAGAGTAGATGATAGGCTGCAACACAAAGTTGTCTATGAGCTGAACGGTGAGCATGATGGCCAGCACCACTACTGCAAAGACCCATATATTGACGTCCAGGCCCACGCCGGCGCCATATTTAAGTACCAGGCACAGCACTACGCCCAGTGCTTCCCCGATGAGAGGTCCCACATACGGGATAATATTGAGGACACCGGCTATGAAGCCGATACCCAGGGCATAGTTCACGCCTATCCTGGCAATGAGCCAAAGACCCAGGAAATTGAAGAAGGCCACACCGAACATCTCCAGCACCAGACCAACGAAATAACGGGAAAGCAGATGCTCTATATCTCCTATGGCGTCCGTCACCGAGGCTTCTATCCGGTCCGGGACCAGGGCTCCGATAATCTTGGAGAACAGATTTTCGTCCTTCACGAAGAAGAAGGAGATGAACACCACGGCGAAAATACCTATACCCAAATCTACCACCACAGAGGCTACTGAACCCAGAATACCGGAAATGGAGATGTCAGACGTAGCGTTCTTCAGATAGCCCAAAATAACACTGATGGCATCATAATCCGGTCCCAGGCTGGGGATGACACTTGTCACCCATCCGTTGACCGTATTCTTGACCGTACCGTCCAGGAGTTTCATATCACTGAGGAAGGAAGCCTCCCGGATAATACTGACCACCACGGGGATAATCTGGGTAACCACCAGGAGAGCACCAACGATGACTATCAAGATGGAAAAGATAGAAAGGAGCCATGTCGGGGCGCTCTTTCCCTTGATGCGAACCTTGCTGAACAAACGCACCAGAGGCCGGCTGAGCAGAGACACGATAAACGCCAGGATAATGTATATCAGCACATCCTTGAAATACCAACAGGTCACTCCTATGATGGCAAGGATGCCGATTAATATGACATAGCCCGCAAGCCTTTCAACGTTAGTTTGATTCTCCATGGTTATTTAGCTAGTTTTCACAAATATAAGCATTTTTGGCAAAAAATATCCCCGGGACGGAAATCCCGGGGATACTCAAATATGGGCCTCACCCTTAAATCGTATCCTGGAACTTCAGGATAGGATTGCGGGCTGCGGTGGTTTCATCCGGGCGGGAGATGGGTGTGTTGTGCGGGGCCTCATGCAGGATGTTGGGATCCTGTGCGGCCTCGTCGGCAATCTTTCTCATCACCTCGATGAAAGCGTCCAGCGTTTCCTTGCTCTCGGTTTCCGTGGGCTCTATCATGAGGGCCTGGTGGAACAGGAGCGGGAAGTAGATGGTGGGCGCGTGGAAACCATAGTCCAGCAGGCGCTTGGCCACATCCAGCGTGGTGGCGCCGGGAACATCGTCATGGGCACCGTCGTTGATGAGGCCGTCAAACACGAATTCGTGCTTGCAGACGCCTTCGATGGGCAGTTTGTACTTGTCCTTGAGGCACTCCTTGATGTAGTTGGCCCCCAGCACGGAGTACTGGCCCACCTTCTGCAGATGATCCTTGCCCAGCGACAGGATGTACGCATAGGCGCGCAGGATAACGCCGAAGTTGCCATGGAAACCGGACACCTTGATGGCCGGGATGCAGCCTTCCAGGTGCTTGGCCACACCCACGGGACCGGAACCGGGACCGCCACCGCCGTGAGGCGTAGAGAAGGTCTTGTGCAGATTCAGGTGCATGATATCGAAGCCCATGTCTCCGGGACGCACCACACCCATGAGCGGGTTCATGTTGGCGCCGTCGTAGTACAGCAGACCGCCCACGCCGTGAACCAGCGCAGCAATCTCTTCAATCTGGGTTTCGAAGAGGCCCAGGGTGTTGGGATTGGTCATCATGATACCGGCGATGTCCGGACCCAGCAGAGGCTTAAGTGCCTCAACGTCAATGCGTCCATTCTCCAGAGACTTCACCTCTACCACTTCCAGACCGGCCACGGCAGCAGATGCAGGATTGGTACCGTGCGCGCTGTCCGGGACAATGACCTTGGTGCGGGCCAGGTCTCCCCTGTTCAGGTGATACTGGCGCATGATCATCAGGCCAGTAAGCTCACCATGAGCGCCGGCGCAAGGGTCGAAGGTGAAGGTATGCATGCCGGTGATGGCGGCGAGGGCCTTGTTCATTTCCTCGTACACCTTGCGGGCACCAGGCACCAGGCTGTCCTCCATCAGGGGATGCAGGCCGCCGAAGCCGGGCATGGCAGCAATTTCTTCGTTGATCTTGGGATTATACTTCATGGTGCAGGAGCCCAGCGGATAGAAGCCAGTATCCACGCCGAAGTTCATCTGGGAGAGGTTGGTGTAGTGACGCACCACATCCGGTTCGCTCACCTGGGGCAGATTCAGGGCCGATTGACGCTTAAGCGCGGCGGGAACCTCCGGGGCAGCCGGATACTTGTTGACGGGAAGGGAGAAACCGGTGCGGCCTTCCTGGGAGAGTTCGAAAACGAGTTTGTCGTAGTATTTCATATCCTAGCCCTCCTTGACAATGGCGACCAGACGGTCGATTTCTTCCTTGGTACGCTTCTCCGTAACGCAGAAGCTCACATAACTTTCTTCCGTTTCCAGGGCGGCGAAGAAGCCGGCCTTCTCCAGACGCTCCTTGAGGCCCGTACCCTTGTACTTGAGCACGAACTCCTTGAGGAAAGGCTTGTCCGGGAACACATCCTCGAACTTGCCGGTCTTGAGGAGCTCGGCCTTCAGGTAATGGGCGCCGTCGGAACTGATCTTGTTCACCTGCTTCATGCCTTCCGGCCCCATCAGGGACAGGTACACGGTGACCCAGAGGGCCATCAGGCTCTCATTGGAGCAGATGTTGGAAGTGGCCTTTTCACGCTTGATGTGCTGCTCGCGGGCCTGCAGGGTGAGGACGAACACGCGGCGGCCAGCCTTGTCCGTGGTCTGACCCACGATGCGGCCGGGCATCTTGCGCATGTGCTCTTTCTTCACCGTCATGAAGCCCACGTAAGGGCCGCCGTAGCAGATGGGCAGACCCAGAGGCTGACCGTCACCCACGGCAACATCGGCCCCCCATTCGGCGGGCGTCTTCACCACGGCGAGGGCCGAAGGATCGCAGTATTCTACCAGGATGCCCTTTTCCTCATGGATGGCATCGGCAAAGCCGCTGTGGTCTTCCACAATGCCGTAACGGTTCACGGAAGGCACAATCACGCCGGCCACGTCGTCCTTGGCCAATTCTGCCTTGAGGGCCTCCAGGGAGGTCTGTCCGCCATCGGCCTTGATCATGCCTATCTCTACCCCGTGGAACTTGGCGTAGGTTTTCACTACGGTAATCACGTTGGGCAGAAGGGTGGCCGACAGGAGTACGCGGGTTTTCTTGCGGGCGCAGGCGATGGCCATCTTCATGGCCTCGGCGGCGGCGGTGGGGCCGTCGTACATGGAGGCGTTGGACACATCCAGGCCGGTGAGCTCGCACATCATGCTCTGGTACTCGAAGATATAACGGAGCGTACCCTGGGAAATCTCACACTGATAGGGCGTGTAAGCCGTCAGGAACTCCGAACGGGAGCACAGGTAAGGGATGACGGACGGCGTGTAGTGGTCGTAGGCGCCTTGGCCCACGAACACCTTGAGCCGGGCGTTCATGGCCTCCAGGGAGGCAAAATAGTCGCGGATTTCCTGCTCGGACAGGGCGTCCGGAAGGGCATAGGCGCCCTTGTGCAGGAACTGGGCGGGAACGTCGCTGTAAAGGTCTTCCAGCTTGTTCACGCCTATGCGGGCCAGCATAGCCTTTACATCCGCTTCCGTCTGGGGTAAATAAGGAAGCTGGGCCATCTTACTCGCCAATTGCAGCCTTGTATGCAGCGGCGTCCATGAGGGCGTCCAGCTCGGAAGGATCGGACATCTTGACCTTGATGATCCAGGCGCCGTAAGCGTCTTCGTTCACCTTCTCGGGGGTGTCTTCCAGGTCGGCATTCACTTCCACGACGGTACCGGAAACGGGGGCGATGAGCTCGGAAGAGGCCTTCACGCTCTCCAGGGCGCCGAATTCCTCACCGGCGGTAACCTCGTCGTCCACCTCCGGCATATCTACATAGGTGATGTCTCCCATTTCTTTCTGGGCGAAGTCGGAAACACCGACCAGGGCCACATCACCTTCCACTTTTACCCATTCATGAGACTCAGAATACTTGAGTCCTTCCATAATCTTAGACATAGTGTTTGTGTTTTATTTTTTGTAATTTGTTTGATAGAATCTCTTTTTGATGACCTTGCCGGGGAACACCTTCTTGCGGATGCGGATGCTCAGCGGGGTGTCCAGGGCGGCGTACTCCTTGTCAACCAGGGCGAAGCAGATGCTCTTGTCCAGGGAGAGGGAGTGGTAGCCGGTGGTGACTACGCCCACCTCTTTCTCATCGGCCGTCTCTACCGGATAACCGGCACGCGGGATAGCCTTGTCTTCAATCTCGATACCCACCAGCTTGCGGGCGATGTTGCCGGCCTTCTGGTCCAGGAGGGATTCCTTGCCGATGAAATCCTTTTCGAATTTGCAGAACATGCTCAGACCGGCCATCACAGGGCTGATTTCCGGGCTCAGTTCGTCTCCGTACAGGGGCAGGCCGGCCTCAAAGCGCAGGGTGTCGCGGCAGCCCAGGCCGCAAGGCTCCACACCAGCCTTCAGTAGGCGGTCCCAAATCTCTACGATATTTTCAGGAGTGGTATAGAGCTCGAAACCGTCTTCTCCGGTGTAGCCGGTGCGGCTCAGGATAAGGCGCTCTCCCTTGTATTCCACGTCGCAGAAGGTGTAGAAGCCAAGATCCGCGGCTTCCTTGTAACCCAGTACCTCCATAACGACTTTCTCCGCTTCCGGGCCCTGGACGGCAATCTGGCCTATGCGGTCGGATGCGTTGTCCAGCTTGCAGTCGAAGCCCTTGGCGTGCTCCTGGATCCAGGCGAAGTCCTTGTCTATGTTGGCGGCGTTGACCACCAGCAGGAAATGGTCGGCCAGGAATTCACGATATACCAGGAGGTCGTCCACAGTGCCTCCGTCTGGATAGCACATCATGCCATAGAGGACCTTTCCGGGTTCGTAGCCTCGGATATCGTTGGTAAAAATGTGGTTGATGAAAGCCTCGGCCTCAGGGCCTTTCACGAAGATTTCTCCCATGTGGGACACGTCGAACATACCCACTTTCTGCCGCACGGCCATGTGTTCCTGGGTAATGGAACTATACTGGATGGGCATCATGAATCCGGCGAAGGGGCTCATCTTGGCTCCCAGGGCCACGTGGGCTTCGTACAGGCAGGTCTTCTGCAACTGGTCCAGAGGGATTTGAACGTCTGACATAGTTAGCGCGTTACTTTAAAAGGTTGGTTATTATGAATTGATACAGTTCAATATTGGTTTCTTTGTTTATCCGGAGGTCTTCCGGCGTGGCTCCCTTGGAGGGGGCCAGTTCCCCGCAAATATCCACCGCCGCTATCTCCATGGACTGTGCCAATCGGCCCAATTCTTCCTTGACATCTTCCAGGGTGTGGCCTCCCTGCGTCCAGTCCGTGCGGGCGTATGCCTTGTCCATGATATCCTTGTCCAGCGACACGTACACCCGTTCTCCCCTCCTCTTCTCCAACCACGCCTGCGGAATCTCATTTTCACAACCGGGAGGGCCGATGGTGAGCACATCCCTCAGCAGAGGATTCTGCTCCTGCATCTCCTTCACCCAGCTGCCGCAGGAGAGCACTCCTTCAAACGCGGCGTCCTGGTTGTCCGGGTGGTTATCCAGCAGCACCAGGTGGAAGGGCTTGGTTTCCTTGAGGGCCAGCAGGTGGGACAGGTAGTGGTAATCTCCGCTGTCCAGCCACCGCAGCCTGGGCAAGGGCTGGGGAAAGGCCTCTTCCAACTCCTTCCTAGCTTCCGGGTCGCAATAGCAGCAGCAGCCTTCCAAGCCGGTAAAGTCCAGAACCTGAGCATTTTGCAGCAAGGACAGGAACCCCTCTTCCCGGTAGGCTTCGCTGAAATGGAACACAAGGCTATTCATCTTTCAAAGATAAGCATTTTATCCGACATAGGCTTATAGTATTTTCAAAAGAATTTCGTACTTTTGTGCAATTTGAAAAAAGATTATCCTTACCTATGAAAAGAACTTTATATTCCCTTACCCTGATACTGGCTCTGCTGGCCACCGCCATCCCTTCCCGTGCCCAGAAAAACAACAATTGGTTCCTGGGAGTAGGCATTGGTTGCAACATGCTGTACGACAATGCCAAGCTGGCTCCGGCAGCCCCTGCCGCCCAGTTGTATGTAGGAGACTGGTTCACCCCTTCCTTCGGCTTCCGTGCCTCCCTCCATGGCATCCTCTCCCATCCGGCAGACCCCGGTGAAACGTGGTTTTCTTCCGACACCGTCTTCGGGCTTTTCCAGCTCCATGCAGACGGCCTGTGGAATTTCATGAATACTTTTACCTCCTATAAATACAACCGTGTGTGGAATCCTGCCCTGTATGCGCGCGTAAGCGGTTTCCTGGCTTCCAGCCTGGGAACCCACAAAGGCCATGTGGGCATCGGCGGCGGCTGGATCAACCAGTTCCGCGTCACGGATTTCATGAGTATCGCCCTGGACCTGAACGCCATCGTTACCAACGAGAAAGTGTTCCGCACAGACCACACTGGCCGGTTCGTGGTGCTGGGCAGCGCCACCGTGGGAGTGGTCTTCGACCTGGGATTCAGAGGCTTTTGATCCTGAGCCATGGCAGAATCCAATTTCATAGACTACGTACGGATCTTCTGTGCCAGCGGGCATGGAGGAGCCGGCAGTGCACACCTTCATCGCGCCAAGTACGTTCCCAAGGGTGGTCCGGACGGCGGTGATGGCGGCCGGGGCGGCCACATCATCCTGCGGGTGAATCCCCAGCTCTGGACCCTCATCCACCTGCGCTACCGCAAGGTGGTGAAGGCAGAGAACGGAGGCAACGGCGCCGAAGCCCTCAAGAGGGGCAAGAACGGAGAAGACATAGTCCTGGAAGTTCCTCAGGGCGTGGTAGTTAAGGATGCAGAGACGGAAGAGGTCATCACCGAACTGGTAGAAAAGGATCAGGAATACATCCTTTGCCAGGGCGGCCGCGGCGGCTGGGGCAACGACCATTTCAAAAGCCCCACCAACCAGACTCCCCGCTACGCCCAACCCGGCGAAGAAGGCCAGGAAGGCTGGTTCATCCTGGAACTGAAGGTATTGGCCGACGTAGGCCTGGTGGGCTTCCCCAACGCGGGCAAGAGCACCCTGCTGGCCGCCATCACATCGGCCAAACCCAAGATTGCCAATTATGCTTTCACCACCCTGGAGCCCAACCTGGGCATCGTCCGCTATTATGACGACCGGTCTTTCGTGATGGCCGATATCCCCGGCATCATCGAGGGCGCCCACGAGGGAAGGGGCATAGGCATGCGCTTCCTCAGGCACATCGAGCGCAACTCGGTGCTGCTTTTCATGGTAGCGGCCGATGAACCCGACGTAGCCAAAGGCTACAAGATCCTGCTCAAAGAACTGGAAGAATACAACCCGGAGCTGCTGGTGAAGGACCGCGTGCTGGCCGTCACCAAAACGGACCTCATTGACGACAAGCAGAAGGCCAAAATTGAAAAGAAGCTTCCGGCCGATATTCCCCACGTCTTTATCTCTTCGGTGTCCCAGACCGGCCTGAACGAACTCAAGGAAGCCCTATGGACCGCCTTGTCCAAATAGACCAACAGATTTCCCTTTGGCTCAACCAGAACAATCCGGAGGCCCTCAACGGCTTCTGGCATGTGTTGTCGGGCGTCCGGGAATGGATTCCCCTATACGTGCTAATCTTGGCGGCTATCATCTGGCGGCTGGGCTGGAAGAAAGGGCTGATGGTCATTCTGACCCTGGTTCTGGGCGTACTCCTCACAGACCAGATTGCCAACCTGTTCAAAGACGGTTTCATGCGCCTGCGTCCCTGCCGGGACCCTTGGATGATTGCCAACGGCGTCGTGTGCCCGGACGGCATCCACGGCGGACTGTACGGCTTTTTCTCCGGCCATGCCAGCAATGCCTTTGGCTTTGCAGCCGGTTCCTGGGCCGGATTCCAGCTCAACGACCGCAAACATAACTACGGCCTGTACGGCTGCTTCATTATGATATGGGCCATGCTGGTTTCCCTGAGCCGCACCATGCTGGCGGCCCATTACCTGGGAGATATTATGGTAGGAAGCCTCTTCGGCCTTACCCTGGGCCTATTACTGGCGTACGGAATGCGCTGGGTAATTGTTAAAGCGAGGCTATAACTTTCTCCATCTGGATGCTGTGCGAACCTTTCAACAAGACCGTGCAGCCTTCCAGCGGATTGTCCACAAGATACTTCGCCAGCTCTTCGGAGGTGGCGAAAGTTTTATACGGCTTGCCCGCGGCGGCCTTGGCGAATTCTTCACCCACCAGATAAGCCGTGCCCTCGGTTTCACTCGGGATAACCGTCTGCAACTTCTCCACGATGCGGGTGTGCTCTGCG
>Ga0310786_10004849_pt1 | contig 18530 bp, 18 predicted proteins | sample AusTroGonzalo_MG_FD_203881 | JGI IMG/M metagenome (GOLD analysis project Ga0310786, IMG submission 203881) | Bovine rumen microbial communities from tropical cattle in Woodstock, Queensland, Australia - Gonzalo_03 (v2) (version 2) | ecosystem: Host-associated > Mammals > Digestive system >... | reverse complement strand
TTATGAAACACACAACCTCTTCACAGTTATCAATAACCGAGAAATTATTAGGTGCAGTTCTTGTTTTGTAATTTCTATACTTATTCTTCTCAAAATAGCGCTTGGCTATTCTCTTTTTCTGTTGATTTAGAAAACAATTATACTCACACTCCCTTCTTCTTGCATTTCTTTTTAGAGCTTCTACTTTAGACTTTCGACGTGCCTTCTTTTGGGCTCGTCGCATTTCCATCTTCCTTAATCTAGACTGCTTATACGACCTCCTTTTCATCTCACATATTTGCTTTTTATTGTATCAGACATACAACTTCCGCAACAACATCTATTTCGATATATGTATTTATACTTAATATCAGATTGAATTATCGTATCATGTATAATCGTTGGTTCTGGAACATGCACCTCAACATTTACAACAGGTTTATCCTCTTTTGCTGAAGGTAGGTCTATAATCAAGAATGAAAAAACGCCTCCAATGAAAATACACAGCAAATATCCTAACACACCTATACTTATCTTAGATTTTATGAAACAAAACATCCTCCAATTAATAATTTGGGAATAAATACCTGAGTAAATACCTATTTAGAACCAACAAAGCACTTCATAATCAGATTCATCATATTCTCAGCAAATACATCTCTGAGATCTATTCCATTCGGAAGTGTAGGACCACCCTTATGGAAATGAGTATTCACCTCAACTACCTCATATCCATTATCACATGCTAACTGATATGCATCTGTGACTGTCTGACCATAAGAACGACTTGCTGATACAATCACTTCACTACCTGCATCTATACAGTTCTTAATCCATTCCTTCTGATTATACCCTGGATCACCTTGATTCTCAATTCCAACAATATGTTCATTGCCATCCTTATCCTTGACGGTACCAATTACATACGAATCATAGTCATCATTGCGCCAAGGTCTGATGATACTTGAGAATGGCATCATCATTGCCAGTCTCTTTATGCTTTGAGACTTGCCTCTCTCTGAGGCGCCCCATACTAGAATCATTGTTTTCATAGGCTATTTTATTTATAGTTATATTGCTTTGTTCACTTCATGTTCGAAACTACTCCAGCGAGTCTCCTGATCCGTAGCAATTGCGTTTTATAATTAATGGTTCAGTATTTATGATTCACGATTAACAAGTCACGGTGCATGGTTAATATCCATTCACCCTTAACCCTTAACCATGCACCTTGAACCCTTAACCGTCATTACGCCTTCTTCCTCGTGCGGCACAAACGGCCCTTCTTTACACTCAAAGAAGACACTCCCTGACTCCAAACATTCCACATTATGCCACACATTCTTGGGGATATCAACCCCATAGAGTCCTTCCTCTGGGCAGAGCACAACGCTCTCTATCACTGTACCATCATCATTGTAGGTATTCACTCTAACTCTACCACGGAGTAGCACAAACGACTCGTCTTTCGTCGGATGCCGATGTATCTCCACCTTAGTTCCTGGCTCCACGGCATTAAGGAATCGATGGCACTTATCATCAAGGCTCTGATGAAAGTTGTGATTCATCCTCAACCTATCAGACTGTTTTGCCTGCCTACTTACTTCATCTATCAATTGTTTGTCTATGAGTTTCATCTTACTCCTTAGCTTATATATCTTCCATCAGCCTTCAAACATCAGCCATCGTCAGTTCCTGATGTTTGTCTCGCTCGCCTTGGCATTCTCAACTATTGATTATTGCTAACTCCTATTATTCGTGAAACAGGTACCCGTCCCCCCGTTCCATTAAATTATCTTATTTGATTTCCATCAATTTCTAACAGCTTTTCTATGTCATCCATCTGTTTTCGCATTGTATTACGAAAAACTTCTGGACAATTTGGATGGTTGGTCAAATTACGTATTCCATCTATCTGTCCCTTCAACTTTTTACTACTCTCTATTCGAGACTTTCTTGCCTGCTCTGAAAGAGCATTCATCAGTTTTGCCATAAAGCGGCTAACCCTGCCACACATTTTAACAACCTCCTGAGAGGACTGTAGTTCAGATAGAATAGTCACATCCTCCAATCTTTTTATGATGTCTGGCACATTGCTATGATATTTATGATTGTCTATCAAATGTACGTATAATGCTCTTGTATCGCAATCACCTTGTTTTCGCAATATTTTCAGAGCCAATAGTATCTTTTCTGCCTCGTCTTGCAACTCCTGGTTGTCGGTTGGTATAACAGTTGTTATCCTGCTCCACATAGAGTCAGATACATCCTTACGATAGCTGATAAGGTGATTCAGGGTTGAGACCCTCGAAATAGTTAGCTTACGCAACAACAACGGATATTCGTACTTACTCCCTGCACCAAGAAAACTCCGCAAAATAGTAGCCATATCTGCCATCATAAAGGACACGAGCATCTGCACATCAAGCAACTGCTTCATTATTCCCAACTCAGGTATTTCAATTTTTACCTGAATACTTCTGGCGATATAATCTTCTATTCTTAGAACTCCCTTTTTGTAATCAGCATAACTATCCAACTGCTTTGCGCCTCTTTCTACTGCCGTCGCAAGCACCTCTTCAAGTTGAGGATGCTTGCTCATGGATTCTGCTACTTTTTGAACAATCATCAGGGCTATATCATCATGGCTGCCCAATCTTTCAGGCAAAAGTTTACCGACTCCAGCTTCACAAATCTCAATCTGATTACCCAACTCCAACATAGAGCCAAGTATCTTCATGAAAACTATATACCTTTCAGCAGCCTTCTCCTCGCTGTCGGTTTTCAATGTAAGACGATAAACCAGAAGTAAGTCATCATCATAGTGATAAGTAAGATTTCTGTCATCCTGCTCTGTTCTTGAGGCTTCAATTGCCAACAATCTCTGAGTTATCTCATCATAACTATCTTTTAACCTGCCAAACAGAGATTGGTTCTCTTGAATTGCGTTCTGCAAATCATCGCCCATTCTTGCCCAAAGCGTACGCTTTCGCATATTGCCAAAGCCATATAGCAGCTTGTACCCCTCCAACATACCGGCATACAAGTTCTTCAAGTGATAACGCTTTTCGTATGCCTTGTCCGTTTCAAAACAGGACCGCATGATGGTTTGCAAGTCAACTAAAATGAACTTAACATCCATTCTCAGTTCAGCCACATCTCTAAGCAAAGCAGGAATGGATGCATCGCAATTATCCAGAACCGAAGCATCCTCGGTTATTGTAACATATAATTCCTGATTTGCAACAGTAGCACTGCGCATAAGGTTATCCATCGTTTCTTTTGTCGCGTCCATTGCTTACTTCTATGCAAACCCAAAAACCTCGCTCTTATCCATCAAATCTCCTCCCCCTTAATCTTTATCCCATAATGCTTTTCCATAAAGTCCAACATTTGTTCTCTGCGCCATGCCAAAAACTTCTTATGGTCATCCCACAGTTCACTCGTTAATACTGGTACAAAGTCATAGTCGGCATAATACTTCGAGCCTTGTATCTGATTTCCCTGCGCATCCTTCGCCTTGTCCATGAAGAAATCCTTAGGATGTATGTTGGTCTTCAGATTATTCACTTCGCCCTTCACTGGTTGGAAATTCCACATCACATTCACATTCTCTCTATAGTCATCGTCCGTTCCAGCCAAATGCATAGGAAAGATGTGGTCTATCTCTGGATTAAAGCGATTAGGCATAGAGTAATCAAAGTCGAAAGTACGTCCTGGCGTCAGCACCTTCAGAGCGAGCCAAACATTCCATTGGAAATTCTGCTCCATAATCTCCACCGACCTGTTGCCCCTGTTTACCACATAGTCCACAAGGTTCTGATACGGGAATTTCTTCTTATCTGCATTATCAAAGATGAGTCGTGCGAAATTGTCCGTATAGGTTTGTAACGTCCAGTCATTGATTTCTGCCGTAATGAAGAAGCGGTCTATCTCTTGAAGCTTTACAGCATCTATATGTCTGTATTTCAGCCCTTGCTGATAATACTCATAAAAGAACACGGCTAATACCAAAACCGGACTCTTTGACTTAATGAGAGCCGGATGCGAAAAATGGAAATGCCCCACCAGATAATCGTCAAATAAAGCATTAAGCGATTCTTGTATTCCATCCCACGTTTTCTTAAATGCTTCAATCTGGTTACTGTCGACATTCTCATCAATGCGCGACCGTCTTTTTACTATTAAATGGAGCAATTGTAACAAGTCATACGAATCCATACCCACTTTACAACGTGCAAAAAGCTTCTTGGAAAACTCCATCAAAAGAGCTTCGAAATCAGGATAGACTGCCTTAATCCTTGAAAACAGCAAATCTGCCTTAGAGAGTGGCATTCCACCTGTATTCAGTCGTTCAAAGACCTCATTCACTTGATCCTCAGTTTCCGAACTTATAGCAAAATAAGCCAGAGATCCCTCATTATTCCCGACAAATACTGTCCATAGGTCTTCAAGATTGTTCTCTATTCTTATTTGCAATTCTTCATCCGCAATTTTGGTCTGGTATTCCCGCCTAATGCTCGTTTTATACTTATTGTCAAACGGACGCGAGAACAAGTAATTCATCTTAATGTCAAAATCTCCAAGTTCTTCCTTATCATCAACGAATCTAAATCCCGTTTCCTTATCAATATCCTTGGTCTCATCGTATGCCAGATTAAACACCAGCACACGGTCATTGAAGGTATACTTCAAACAGCTGAACAAAGTTTGCAATCGTTGCTGTCCGTCATATATCAGACATTTGTGCCGGTCATATAAACCAGAGTCCACGTTTTTATAAACGTCACCCTGCTTATAGTTGGTTAGAAACTCGCGATGAGCCACCTTTGCCTCCGTTTCCCACATAATTAGACCTCCTATGGGGTATTTGTGGTATAGCGAATCAAATAGTTTACAGATATAAGCCTCCGACTCGTATCTACTGCCCCAGACGTATGGTCGTTGTATGGCTGGCAAGAACCAGGTCTGGTTAATCTTGCTTAATGCTTCTTTTACTGATATACCGATGTACGACATAATACAATGTCAACCTTTCACATTTAACCATTCACCTTTAACCCTTAACCGTCATCACTCCTTCCACCTCATGCGCCACGAACGGCCCCTCTTTACATTCAAAGAAGACACTTCCAGACTCCAAGCTTTCCACATTATGCCATACGCCCTTGGGGATATCCACCCCATAAAGTCCATCCTCAGGACAAAGCACTACGCTCTCTATTACTGTACCACCATCATTGTAGGTATTCACTCTAACTCTACCACGAAGTAGCACAAATGACTCGTCTTTCGTCGGATGACGATGTATCTCAACCTTCGTTCCTGGCTCCACGGCATTCAAAAAACGATGGCACTTATCCTCAAGGCTCTGATGAAAGTTATAATTCATCCTCAGCCTTGGTGACTCCTTCGCCTGTGCGGAAACTTCGTCCAAAAGATTTTTATCAATGATTTTCATTTGTTAGCGTTAAAGTTGCATTTCAACCGTGAACCATTAACCATGAACCGGTGAATTTCATTCGCCACGTATCGCACTTCTCAATCCATTGAACATAATCCTTGGGAAGAACCTTAATGAGTCCAGCGGGAAAATCCTTGCATGATTAATCAAATCACTAATGCGCCTGCTCATGGAGACCCACTTCCTGATGAGATATGGATACTTGCTAAAATGACTCATATCCCTATTGTGACCCATGTTGCCAGACTTCAAGATAAACTCCATTATTCGGTCTGCCTTTTTATCAAACCGTGAATCATGAGCCATTATACCTACACCAATATCTGGCATACCAAGATATCTGCTTGCCAGATTATAGAATGCTTTCCACTCCGAGACAAGTCCCATTTCTTGGATGCGACCTTCTATCTTTTCAACATCTATCTCATCACGATACGTCCACATCAGTCTGCACCAGTCACAAATCTGCCTCAGTCCAACGCCCTCTTTATAGAAGTGATTGAAGAAATGCACAAACACATACACGATGTCATTCTCCTTGCCAAGCAAAAACACCTGTGTTTGTCCATTCATCCATGAACGCATATTGCCGCGATTAAACGTGTCCGTTTTTATGTCATCCAGCACCCTGTTGATCTTATTAGGCAGCCCCACGCGCAGACTTCCATGCAGTTCCACCACCCATCCACCGATGGTCATTCCCAAATGCTTAGAACCTACATACTCCCTTTCAACCTCAGAAGCCAATGGCACCAAAACTCTCTTCGCGATCTCATAATTGCTATCGCTCAAGAACAGGTCAACATCACCGGAGCATCTCCATAGCGGCTTCTCATAGCATTGCGCAACCCCTTGCCCTTTCACGAGTAACGCATCTGCATCATTTTTCCGCAACTTCTCAATCAGCTCAGCAACAAAGGCATTCATCTCCTTATTCTGCTGCTCTATCACCTGCACCTCACCAATCCACTGCAATAGCAACACCTGCGGAATGTTAAGGTCAAGGTCAGCGTTAAGGTTGTGGTTCTTAAACCACTCTATCCCTCGCAGCACCAACCCCTGAACCGACTGCTCTTGGGCCAGCTGATATACCTCCTGCCAATCCGTGGTTCCGTCAATCCGTATATCCAGATTTCCGTCACTCCACAATCCTGCTCTAACCAATGCAAGAAACACCTCTTCCTTTTCTTTCACCATTCTTACTTTCTTGCAAAAGTCTTAAACACCCATCCCCTTACACTGTTTGGCATCAACACCTGAACAGCGAGGCGTATAGCTACATTGTAACAATACTTCGGGAATGAGATGATGCCATGCGAAAGCATATATCTCTGCAGTTTCGCTTCACTCTTGAAATATCTCATGCCCCCTCTGCGCTGATACATCTCCTCACCAATGCGAACATTGACCAAGTTGTCAGGCAGATTAGCGAACGACATTCCCTGTTCTGTCATCCTCACCCACAGGTAATAATCCTCCTCACAATACCAGTCGATGTACCCACCAGCTTTCTGTACTGCTGCTTTCTTCAACATCACAGTGACAAGGTTCATAGGACAACGAGATTTCAGATAACCCTTAATCTCATTATCCGTAAGAGGCACTAAGCGGGAACCTACAACATTCGAAGGTTCTCCAATAAATTCATCTATCTGACCTCCAAGAGCATCCACTTCAGGGTGTGCTTCTATATATGCCATTTGTTTCTCAAACCTATCAGAGACTGCGATATCATCACTATCCATGATAGCGATGTATTCATACTTTGCAGCATCCAAACCAGTTTGGCGAGCAATGGCATGTCCTGAGTTCTTTTCTAATCGGATAACTCTAAAGTAATCGCATGACTTCTCAAAATAAGAAATCACCTTATTTATCTCATCACCCACAGGCCCATCCACAACCAACACTATCTCATCAGGCTTTCTGGTCTGAGAAAGCAGGCTGTCTATTGATTGCTTGAAAAACGTTGCATTGTCACCATGATAGACTGACATGCAAACAGAAAAATTAGCCATATATTGTTATCCTAAATCAAATTCACAGATAAAATGTCTCTCCCTTTTCTCCACTGGAGGCAACTCCATATAGTTTTTATATAGGTTTGTCAGGTATATATGAGTTTCGTTCGGAACATTTACTTCTTCTCCCTCAAATATCGCTTTTTTAACAGGAACAAAAACACTCTTGTCGAATATTTCTCCGTTGTAGTATTTACGTCCTGTTGGAATACCCCATTCTCTATCTTCCATACTACATGCCACAAACTTCTCAAACCAATAAATCCACTTCGCATGAGAAGCGAATGACGTTAATGTTCCAAGGATTCTTTTTACAATATAACGCTTCTTTAATTGTGGGTCCATTGACATATATTCCTTCAGCAATGGGCTATTATATTGTGTATAAAGACGCGCAATCGCTATATACTGAATAACATTTGCAACAAAGCCCTTTACTTTCTTTCCTAAATTACTTTGGGGAACACAATCTATTGCAAACACATCAATATAAACGCCTTTGGGGAATGGAGTATTTACATTTGCAATTTCTACATCCTTTGTCCCTTTTCTAAAGATTTTCAGAAAAACCGTATTTGCATCCTTTTTGGCATTAGGATAAGTAAATTCATATTTCTCACCTAATTCGCCAGCTTCCAACAATTGTATCAGTTGGTCATAATCCTTTCTTGGCATCATTATATCAAGGTCATCATCCCAAGGAATAAAGCCTTGATGTCGTATGGCACCTAAGCATGTACCGCCACTCATCATATAGGTTAATCCTTGCTTGTCACACAACTTTGCGACATCTTTATATATATTGAGGATTGCCTGTTTTAAGGCTTTTGATTCCTCTTCTGTTAATTCCCTCAAAAAGTGAGTTTTGTGCGACAACTCACTCATTATCTGACTTTCCGATTTCACAATTATTTCAATATTGACAATGTTCTTTTTATCGCCTCCTTGATATTATACTTAGGATTCCAGCCGATTTCTCTCAACTTTGTATTATCAAGAATCGCATTCATGGCCACAGAAAAACCTTTCCGCTCTGTTTCTGATGGCAAATCAAAAACAACCTCTTTATTCGCCCACTCTGCACAATAAGACGCAAATTCTTTCAGTCGCACATTACAAGTTTCATTTGAGATATTATATGGTGTTCCATTTTCACCATTAATCAAAACATGAAACATTGCTCTTACGGCATCTGCAACGTAAGTATAAGAGAAAAACTGTTCTCCTTTGCTTTTAAGCACAATATCTTCACCTTTCAATGCCTTTATGATAAACTGAGAAGAAGCCTTGGTATCACTCATCAGCATAGTAGGACCAAATATTCTGCTCAGCCTCACGATTTTCACCTTAGCTTCTCTTTCCGCAATATATGACTGACATAAGGCCTCAGAAACTCGTTTGGATTCCGTGTAACATGCACGTGCAGTACTTAAGTTCAACTGTCCGGTATAGTCTTCTGTGAACACGTCTTCACCTCTTGCATTACCATACACCTCAACAGTTGATGGATAGAGCACTGTAGCATTACAATTTATTGCCTTCTGTAAAGCATATTCTGCACCTCTCACATTTATTTCAATGGTCTCTATAGGATATTGAGAATAGGCTAATGGGTGTGTATTACTTGCTAAAGGAATAATATAATCTACATTGATGTCTTCTGGAATTGGCTGGCGAACATCTTGTTCTATAAAACAAAAATGCTTGCCATCATAATATTCCCCCAACCGAGCTGCAGCCTTTTCTCTGTCACGCCCAACTGCATACACCTTAATGCATGCTCCATTCTTGTTTGCAAGCATGAGAGCGTCAATTAGGCATACACCTATTAGTCCAGTAGCTCCCGTGATAAGAAAAGATTTACCATGCAAGGTATCAAATCCTTGCATAGTAATAATAGTCTTTATATCTTCCTTGTATAACGGATGTTGCTTATTCATTATTTCAACCAATTATTATTGTCTCTTTTCAAATAACCTTTGAACATTTCCAGGTCGTCCTTAGTTGTCAGTTTTATGTTCTTATCGCTACCAGCAGCAAAATGAAGAGTAACTCCTAATTCAACCATCATCGTATTGGTATAATGTGATCCATATATACCTATTTCCTTTTCGAACGCCTCATGATACTTTGAATCAAGCATTTCAAACTTATATGCTTGTGGTGTTGATACACGTCTTAAGGTCTCACGAGGTATAAACTTGTTTGTTGTAGTCTCATCATCTTTGTTGATGACGAAAATTTGTTCATTATAGGGCATTGATGTTACCGCATTACCATATTCATGAGCTTTGTTGATGACATCAGTCAAGACAGATGGTTCAACCAGCGGTCTTATACCATCATGGATGATAATAACGTCATCCTCAGAGCATTTACCTTCAAGATTATATACTCCATTTCTGATACTCTCCTGCCCTGAATTACCTCCTTTAGTAATCCATTTTAGTTTATCTATGTTAAACTGTTTTGCATATGCCCAAACAACGTTCTCCCATCCTTCTATACACACAACCTCGATAGCATCCACCATCGGATGTTTTTGAAAGCCCTCAAGTGTATAAATCAGAATTGGCTTATCATATACATTAATAAACTGTTTGGGGATATCCTGCCCCATTCTATTGCCAGAACCTCCAGCTATTATTATTGCAATGTTCATTTTTTTACACTTTATATTATTTACTATATAATTTGAGTTTATACATTACTTTTTCGCCATCCTTTTAACAAAGCCATAAAGGCTTCCTTAATTGAAATAAAATCTTTATAGTTCTTACGATGAGAAATCACAAAATAAATTCCATATATTCCGCCTAAAAAATTTCCAAAAATCCTTCTAGATGACCATCCTAATTTCTCTATATATTCAGCATTATATCCGGTGAACCACAAACTACCTCCGTTTGGATTTGGCATAACTGTCGCTATACAGTTTGTATGATAATACATTTTAAATTTATTATTATAACAATCTAAAAGAAACCGATTTTCCTCCCCTCCTCCATTACCAGTACCGCTACCTAATTGAACGTCAAAAAAAATATTATTTTGTATAGCCTTCCTCAAAAAAGTAATTTGCACTGAATTAACTCTGAAAATACTAAAATAATTTATTTTAAATTTTTTTGTTGGATATGTCCTGTCGCAATCTTTCCGAATTAATGAAAAAGCAATAACCGAGGCATATTGAAACTCACTATATCCTTCTTGGATCAGGTTTTCATAATTATCTGCGAGAATCTCGTCATCATCACATATCAGACATACATCACCCCATGAATTTTGAATTGCCATGTTACGGCTTCGAGACAACCCTCTCTCTGTCGTGTTGATATATTTGCAATGGCAAGTCTCGCCTTTTTTATTTTTAAAATCAAACTCTTCAGTGTAATCTCTATCACATTGATTGACAACCACCACATCTGTTTGAACACAACTACGCTGTACAATACTCGTATCTTTTTCGTGCATACACGACAATAAAACAACAACTTTCATCATTTCTCAATCTTTTTTATAAACTTTGCAGGATTACCCGCCCATATCTCATAAGGAGGAATATCTTTAGTCACCACCGAGCCAGCACCTATCACCACTCCATCGACAATATTCACTCCTTTTATAATAATACAATGTGCACCTATAAAAGCCCTGGAGCCAATATTAACCGGCTTTGTCTTTACTTCATAATCTCAATTATATCGTATATCTGGTTTAATGGAGTGAAAAACAATATTATATATCTTATATCCCCAAATATCGCCAAATTACTTTTTGTCACCTTACTCAACCTACTCTCTCTTGTTTTCTATAAAAAACAATTAAAGTATTATGTGTCAACTGGGCTTTAGAATATTAATAACGACTACCAATTAACAGAGTTGTGAGTTTAGGAAGAAAATAATTCAATAGAACAAAAATATAATACAATATTATAATAGTGGTTAAAGCTCCGCCAAAATAAGAGAAAAACAATGATGTTTCTGATGTCCCCAATATAAGGCAAAATGGCCTCCACATGAAACCTGCTATATAAATATGAAACAGATATATAAAGAATGTTATAACGACAAATTTTTTCTCTCTTAAAATAAAAGCATCCCCCCCTCGTTTTTCAATTTGTTTTGATACCGAAATAAATAATGCAAAACCAAAGAATACAGAAATCCTTAAAAGTAGCGTATAAGAATAGATTAAATAAATACCTAAAAGTACAATATATATAATAAAGTACCATAAAAAACTTTTCGTGAATAATGATAATAAATCTATTTCTTTTATAGATAGGCAAGCCCCTAAAGAGAAGAAAAAACATGCGTCAATCATCCACAAATTTAAAGACATTTCTTTATTCAACACCCACACGAGCCCTAATATTAGAGGCAACAACCATAACGTTTTTTTTATTGAGGAGTAAATCAGAGGTGATAGAATTATAGCTATCATCAGATCACGCAAAAACCAAAGAGGTGGATTTGCAGGATTTCCATTATCCAAAGCCCAAAAACCTGATATTAACAAGTTAAGATCAAAGCTTTTCCCTTCATATAGAATCATATAAAACTCTATAACAACAATAAAAATCGCATTTGCAATTAAATAGGGAATTAACAAACTCTTCATTCGAGATTTCCATTTGTTTATGAACCAATAAAAACTAAATTTTGGTGGGGCGCTCAAAAAATAAAGGAAACCAGATATACAAAAAAATAAAGGAACGCAAACATGATTGAGAAACAAGTCAATAAATACATGCTGAAAAAATACGAAATTTTGATAACTCTCTCCGAGTTTCCAACTAGAACCAAGAAGGAGTTTTGATTCTCCAGGACGAATATAAACATGTATAAATACTATTCCAATACAAAGCAAACATTTTAGAATATTAATTGTATCAGACGATTTCTTAGTCAAAATCATATTAGTTATAATTTTTTTACATTTTTTACGCCTATGCTAGTATATAAACCCTAATTAACACATTGAAAAAATGCGAATTCAAAAAGGATAAATGAGAAAGACGAAACAGACTATCAAATAAAAGCCTTGTATAATAATGTTTAATACCGCAATGAAAATGGTTATAATCAAATGCAAATATCCTTTGTGTTCAAACTCCTAACAACACATTGTTAAAATCCTCTACTCTATGCTTTTGACAATATGTGTTTTGTTTCTGGCCAATTACACTAATAGAGTTTACGTCACGAAATTCGTCCAGAACCACTCCTATACCATACTTTCTGACAAGTTTTCCTAGCAACCCTCTGTTAGGAGCATATACTATTTTGCCGAATTGGGATGCATAAGCTATAGAGCCGCTGCTCGCATCAATTCGAGTATAGGGCAAGATTACTTTGTCACATGTATAAACCATGCTACCCATTGTCTCGTAAGGAAGAAAACCATCTCTGACTACTATCTGCACCTTGTTCTTTAGCTTATTTACCCTTTCATAAAAGCGATCCTTTATGTCTGGATAGATTTTTCCGGCAAAAACAAAAGCGTAATTTCTTAACTGTTCTTCACTGGAGTTCTCTATAATATCAAGCACAGTCAACGTTCCTTTCTTGAATGACATGGCTCCTAAATGCAGGCATATTGTTTTTTCTTCTTCAATATCAAGCTCACTCCTCAAATCTTTTATCGATTCTACCTTAAAAGGAACGTATGGATCTGGCAAATATTTAAATTTATCCGTTTTCCATAACCTGTTTAATTTACAAACGGCACTGTTATCATTCAATATAAAAACTTTACTAATAGTTTTACAGTGCGTAAGAACCCAGTATTTTAAGACATTTGCAATCTTTCCTGTTAACCCATATTGTTTCCAAAGATATAAATATATGTTATAAACTATCCCTGTTATTTTTATCCCTTTGGGCATCAAAAAGCCAATGAACGGCAACACTGCCATCATCCAAACCAGCAAGACTTCTTCAGCTTGATAGCGTTTTACAATCTTCCTCAGATAAATTGAACTCTTGAACGCGGTTACAATTGGTTGAGGCCTTTTAACCTTATCTAATTCATACAGATCAAACTCTATATTCGATGCATCCGGCCATGAAATGATATTCTTTATGTCTTCAAATTCTTTCGGTAGTGAAAAAATGTATCTATATGACGGATCTTTAGATGCGCCCAAATATAAATGATGCAAATACTCTATATTATGCCCATCAAGTTGATAATCAAAAACAATTTTGGTCTTCATAATTTAGAATTACTCGTACTATTTAACAAGGTTCTTCTGAACATTAGTCCCAAAGTAAGTCCTGTAAATGGCGCTGTATAAGAAACGGTGAACATTTGAGAATCAATAAAGTGGAGAAATAAAATCACTGTCGCAACTACAAATATAACCCCATAATATGAATCTCCTTGTCTTATGAACCTAATCAACATTACTCGTAACCGAATAATGTAATAAAATAAGTAAACTAATAAAGTTATAACTCCAAATGAGTAAGCTAACATATAAATAGGCGCATCGTTGAAAATACCAGTACCAGCATCCTTACTAGTATGTTGCGAAACATAACCATGGGGAACTATCAAATCTTGAAAATCCTCAATAATTATAAACTGGCTATTAATACGCTTTTGTTCGCTATAGCCTATATCACCCTCAAATATAAGATTTGATCTTTCAAAAACTCGGTAATGCAAATTAGAACTAAGGTCCATGACATGCCGTTCAATCTGAGGTAAAGCCCAAAATACAGGAATCGAAATAATGATAATTAAGATAAGATAATTGATTCTCCTATTTCGTAAGAATACCATTCCGAGTGACAAGAAAAGCGACAACACAGAAACTGACATCTGACGCCTTAGGGCGGAAGTAAAACTCAAAAAAACATTAATCGCAAAAACGAGAGCAACCGTAATATAATCACTTCGCATATTAAACGCAATAGCAAAAGCAAAAGCAATCGCTATCATATTACCATAAACGACAGATTCTTCATGAGTGTCAAGAAAGACCAAATTTTGAAGATTGAAATAGGACTTAATAACCCAACCAATAATACTCCCAATTGAACAAAGTAAAATTACCTTAGCCAATGAATCATCAAAACGAATATGTTTCCCTACTGCATAGAATATCCCCATAACAAGAAAACTACGTCCTGTTGATAATATCGCTATTATATCCCATAAGCCCCATAGCATTGCAATGGCAAGAAATAATAACCAAAATGCAAAAACGCCGTAGAACGACACTTTACTGTCCAATGATATTCCATATTTTTTATAGAACAAAAAGAAAAAAGGGATAAATACCAGTTCTGGCACTACTAATGGGATATTTAATACTTCTATAAATAAATAAGTAGAAAAAGGCCCCATTAGAAGACCAACTAACAGTAATGTACTATTGAATATTACTTTTTTCATCATTATAGTGCACCTCCATTATCTATATACATATTAAACATATGGTTCTCACATTGACTATTGTCTCAGCAATTGTATTGCCCTTTGCATATAATACAAAATTCTTTCTTTGATAGTTAATTTAACACGAAATGCTACTTTTTCAGAAGGTGTTAATTCTACACGGAGGAAATTATTCGAATCATATAAAAACAAGTCATCACCTTCATTTGAATTAATGATATTTGTTTCAAAAGGGATTGTTGTGATTCCCCATTTTCTAAAGACCTTTGTATTAGATAATCTTTTTGAAGAAACAAAATACCTCTGTGTAATACTGTCTTTTGTTTTATTACCATAGATGTTTAAATCTACAGTAACAGTCTCTCCATCCAATTCGACGTTTAAACTTTTAACCTCAAAAAAACAATCATATACGATTGTAGCATTATATGGCTGAAAGATTAAGTTTCTTTTACTTCCAAAGCATAAAGGGACAATATTATCATTATTTAATTTCACTTCCGCCACATGTGTACCCAATGTCGGCTGAACTGAAGTATAGGATTCAATCGGGTAAACATAAAATCTATTCGTATCAACTAAATATGCTATGTTATATTTTTTCCAACTATGTGTCCATGTTTTAACAAAGTCAGGTATGGGAATAGCAGTAATATCTTCACCTTTCTTATTATACCATTCTTTAAAAGTTGCCCATTGCCTTTTTGTCCACAACTGCCCCCAAGAGGATGTCCACTGAATAAAATAAGTATCGTATCCATAAGTTAATGGATTAAACTCATGGAGATTCTCACTCATCCTATAGCTATACAAGGAAATTCCAGCAATAATATCATTGTCTTTATAGAATTCATAAGCAGCGGAAGCATAATCAAAAAAGGAGGGAGAAACTAACAAATCGTCTTCAAGAATAATTACTGCATCATAATCTTTTGTTAAATCCCCACAACTGATGATATTCTTCCTAAGACCAATTTTTTCTTTATGATGAATTATAGTTTTCTTGCCAAATCTCCAATTGTATTTCTCGGCGAACTTTACAATTAAATCACTTCCAGAATTATCTATCGAAAACACTAAGGATACCCCTTGGCAATAATGAGCTCTTTCCAAAGAACTCAGTAAAGCCTTTAGAGTATCTAATCGATTATAGCATGGTATAATTACTGCAAAACTATCCATATTATTATCTAAAAATTATCTAACAACCAAGCTCTTAAATGCCCTAAAAAGTTTATTTCTGAAAGATCTCGCTGGGTCTGTCCTTTTGTAGAAATCAAATAGTTTTTGTTTTAGCACGGATTGGCGCCCATACAAGTTAACCCGTCTTGCTTCGTCAACAGACTGACTAAATATATTTTCAAAAAAAGACTCTAACCTATGGTTGTAATCTGGTACTTCATTATTATAAAACCATGGCTGATTTAATTTCTTCAAATAGAGATCATCATTATTGTCAAGCTCTTTTATATAACTGATACACTCCTCTACAGAGGAGAAATCAGAAAGAGATATAAAAGACTCTTTGTTGAAATCTTTTTCTATCGAAGGATTGCCCCAGTAAATAGGGATGGTTCCTACGGCCATCGGTTCCATGATCTTTTCTGTTGTATAACCATCACTTGAACAATTTTCGAAAGCAATATTGAACTTATATTGTGAAATAAAACTAAGTTTGTCTTTAAGGTAGCCTCCACCCATGTTATTTAGGTGTCTACCTGCAGAATCAACTTTTTTATAATTACACAGAGCTAGAAAAAAACCATCTCTTATGGGATTTGCGTTTTTGGCATTTGAAACAACAAAGCTACAGAATTTCCTTCCGCATACTGCTTCAGGTGTAATACTTGTGGTCTCCCCGATAAGCATCTTCTGGAAAGAGTCATAAAAGACGTATAGGGGTATTCTGATGTACCTGTCTCCAAATTGCAGATGATCAAAACCAATTGCATAATCAAACACATTAAAATCAGGAACAATATTCTCCCCAATTATTTGAATACGTACACAGTCTTTATATTTAGTGAAAGAAGATCCCATTCCACCACATAGGATATAATCTGGTTCAGAGACTTCATCGATGTCATACCATTTATTTAGAAGCTTCCATATTATTTCACTAGTATAGTCATTGGACATCGTATCCACGTAGCGAAGTTTTATTCTTTTTTTTCCCATATGTTATACTACTTTAATTTTCGATAATAATATGCCAGGTACAATTGCCCAATTAAATCATTAATGTTTCCATTCTGATGATGGCACCGGAATTGTACATCTTATGAACAATGGCCAATTCAAAGACTCCATATTAAATCCCACATTTCATGGGTCTGTGCCTTTATCCTTGGTATTCTCCTTTCAATAATCTGTCTTACTCTCTTATTATTTTCTTCCATTAGGAGATCTTTTACCTTCTTTATTGTTGCTTTATTATCTTGTAAGGGCAATACGAAATCATTATCAAGACCATAGTCCTTGAATAATTCTTCATACTTATGACTCCAACTTGTTGCTAGACTCGGAATGCCGCTATTCAATGAAGAGGCTAAACCGTGAAAACGCGACGTTATTACTATATACGCAGAAGATATCAAGCCTTTTACTTCCAATGCATTAAGACTTGTCACTATTTCAACCTCGCAATCTATTGATTCCTTGCATTTATAACATAGTTCCGAATCTCGTTGTCCTTCATGATTCAAAAAATAAACAGGATGACCACTGTTTTTACTCTCGATAGCGATAGAAGATATCAAATTGAGGTATTCTTCAAAACCTATCCCCCCTTTCTCTATCATATTAACATTCGGAATTATACAAACCCCTCCTTTCAAATGTTCATAAGATGTAGGAAAAACGCCCTCCACTAATGATGTGAAGTCCGTGAAGATTCGTACCTTCTTCATATCAACTAACGCAGAATCTTTTAGATATTCATATGAAGTACCTTCACGTGGCATAATAATATCTGAATACAACCCCAATACTTTGATAGCTCGTTTTGTTGGTTCTTCCGCCACCGGCCCAAAGGCCTGAGGTAAGAATACTATTTTGGACCCATTTTTATGCATATTATGCAACAGTTTTTCCCACCATTCGGGTTTAGTCCCCCATAATTTACATTGGTCAGAAAAACGGAATCCACTCCCATCGAAGAAATAATCTGCACTTACAGCCCTGCTATCTAAAAGTTGCGGTAAATGTAGGCGATATAGTATTGAATTAATATGGGATTTATTTATTATCCTTTCATATGGCCAATAACGCAGTTTTAAAGGTGTCTTTACATAATCCAACCCTTGTGGTATATCTCTTGGAGAAATATAAATATCTGCATTGGGATCTTTCCGTTCTATTTCTTGCAGTATAGCATAGAGCATCAACTCTGCCCCCTTATTATTGGTTTCTACACCAGTTAAAACTATTCTCATTGTTTATCTTATTATTCGGCTGATGATTCTAAAGGGCAATCCAAGGAATCTATATACCGTAGAATGTAAAGCCGTTCTCCTCAGGTATCTTGTTAGGGTGTAAAGTTTCCCGTTCCTATTTTATCCAACTTTCTTTAATATTATCTTCCTGCTGACAGCCCTGTTGTCAAGCAGGTTAAAGTCTCTCCATTTTTTGATATCCCCAAGTCTGACAGCCTC
>Ga0310786_10004847_pt1 | contig 18536 bp, 18 predicted proteins | sample AusTroGonzalo_MG_FD_203881 | JGI IMG/M metagenome (GOLD analysis project Ga0310786, IMG submission 203881) | Bovine rumen microbial communities from tropical cattle in Woodstock, Queensland, Australia - Gonzalo_03 (v2) (version 2) | ecosystem: Host-associated > Mammals > Digestive system >... | reverse complement strand
GTCTTTCAAATCGTCTTTTTTAAGGTCGGCTATTATATCGCGTATGATTTGCACCATATGTTTTTCCTCTTTGCTGCCTTTATCGAACAGGCCTATGGCGCTGACCAGAGGATCGCTTTTTAAAACGCCTTTTTTATCGGTGATTATGGTGGCGACAATCGATCCGTTGTACATCATTTTCCTTCTTTTTCGAAAACTTTCGCTGTCGATGCGTAGCGTTCTGAGACCGTCAACCGCCAGGATTCCGGTTTCCGCTGTGTCCACCGCTCCCGGGTCTTTGGCGTCGATTTTTATGATATCGCCGTCTTTGGCTTCAACGGCTTTTTTAACACCGCAGTCTTTAGCCAGTTTGGCATGCGATATCAGATGAAAACTTTCTCCGTGCATCGGAATTGCAATCTTTGGACGAATGGCTTTGTACAGAGCGATTAAATCTTCCTTGGAAGCGTGTCCTGATGAATGGACGGGACTGTTGTCTTCGGTTACTATGCGGACTCCAAGTCTGGCCAAGCGGTTTTGCAACGCCGTTACCGATGTTTCGTTGCCGGGAATGACGCGTGATGAAAAAATCACGGTGTCTCCTTCTTTCAGTTCAAGTCTACGGTGGGCATGGTCGGCCAGTTGCGACAATGCCGATCTGGGCTCGCCTTGGGATCCTGTGCAGACATAGATTATTTCCTTTCTGGGGAGCGATGCCGCTTCTTCCTCGCTTAAAAATTCGGGCAGGTCTTCCATATAGCCGCAGTTGCGGGCGGCACTGTCAGAACGCCACAGGGATCTGCCGACCAGACAAACGGATTTACCTATTTTAAGGGCAATTTTGGCTATATTGCGCAATCTGACTATATTCGACGAAAAACAGGTGACGATCGTTCCTTCCCGACATTTTTTTATCTCTTCGGTTAAGGCTTTTTTGACGGTTTCTTCCGTGTCGGTGTTTTTCTCGACGAAAACATTGGTAGAATCGCACAAACAAGCCAAAATCCCCTTGTCGCCGATTTTTTTCAAATCTTTCAGCGTCGCATAAGAATTCAGTTTCGTTTCGGCGTTAAAACGAAAATCTCCCGTGTGAAAAACGCGGCATTTGTCGGTTTCGATTAACAGGGAACAGGCATCGGGAATGGAATGTTCCATGGGGATAGGCGTCACGGTGAACGGTTTTAAATCGATCTCGTCATAAGGATTGAACACTTCGATGTCGGCGCGACCGAGCAAACCTTTTTCAGCCAGTCGTTCCTCTACCATTTCTTTTGCGAACGCGGTCATGTATATCTTGCATTTTAAGCTTTCCCACAGCCACGGCAAAGCTCCGATGTGGTCTTCGTGGGCGTGAGTGATGACCATTCCCACCAGATTTCTGTTTCGTTTTTCTATAAAGGATGGATCCGGCAACAGAATTTCTATGCCCGGCATCACGTCGTTGCCGGCAAATCCGATTCCGCAGTCGACGGCCAGCCATTTCCCTTTATATCCGTACAGATAAAAGTTCATGCCGATTTCGCCGATGCCGCCCAAGGACGTCATGACCAAATCATCGGCGCTGTATTTTTCATTTGTACTGGTCGCGACGGTCGTGTGGTCGGGTTTTTTTGCGGTTTCGTTTTTATCGGTTTTTGTTTTCTGTTTGTCGGAGGCGGCTTTTTTCCCCACGGCTTTCTTTTCGGTTTTTGTTTCGTTTTTTACTTTGTTCTTATCTTTTTTCATAAATTACGTCTCCCACGCTTATTTTGTTTTCTTTGTGATCTTTTTCGTTTTCAATGATTAATTCTCCGTTTTCGCTAATGGTCTTGAATATTCCCGTGTATGTTTTGTCGAATTGTTTTACGGTTATGTTTTCTTTTATCCTATAGGCGTAGGAAAGCCATTTGTCTCGTATCTTTGCAAAACCGCTGTCGCGCCATAAGGCCAAATTTTTTAAAAGATTTTCCGACAGTCGTTCGCACATTTCATCGGGGGATATTTGTTTACCGGTGCTTTCCCGAACTGATGTCGTCGGATAAGGCGTGTCTTCGGGATGGGAATTTAAATTCACGCCGATGCCGGCCACGACGCAGCCGCCGGCTGCCGCTTCAATCAGAATTCCGCATGTTTTGCAATCGTTTAACATGATGTCATTCGGCCATTTGCAACGGCATTTTATTTGAGGAACAAGATTTTCAATGCTTTCGGCGACGGTAATGCCTACCAAAAAAGACAATTCCGGATTTTCTTTGACCGTTTTACCGTTGATGATATAAGAGACGAACAGATTACCCGGACATGAAATCCACATGCGTCCCATTCGTCCTCGTCCCGCCGTTTGCATTCCTGCGACGACGGCCGTGCCTTCCCTTTCTCCTTGTTCGGTTAAGGCAATCGCCGCTTTATTAGTGCTGTCAATGCTGTCGTAACGGATGATTTTCATCGGATGATTTCTCCCTTGATTACCGCCAATCCTATTAAAGCGCCAAAAGATAAAATCAGTGTTATAAGGGCGGATATCCTGAATTTTTCCAAAGATTGGGCTTCGCGGTCAAGATAAAGGACGCGCACGATTTTTAAAGCGGTACTTGTCGTAAAAATCGCGGATATTACTATTGCGGCGGCAAGATAAGGATTGCTTTTGAAAACGATAGCGGTCAAATCGCGGCGCAGCGCAAATCCGGGCAGGACTGGAAATCCGCTTAACGACAATATGACGGCGGAAAAAATCAATCCTGATATTGGATATTTTCTGCCGATTCCTCCGTATTCGCCTATATTTTCCAAAAAGCTCCCGTTCACGTTCATTAGAATCATATAACTGAAAATACCGGCATAGGAAAAACTTTCCATTGCCATATAACAGGGCAGTATTTCTTTGGCGTCGTTAGGGTTTAAAGCTATGAGCAGCAGATAAAATCCTGAACAGACTGTGCTGTAATTGACGGTCAGTCTTTTAACGCTTTGCTGATATAATAAAGATATTGCCGGTACGGTCACGCTAAGCGTTCCGAATAAAAGAAGGATGTCGGTAAAGGTTTTTTGCGGTATCGCCGCGTTAATGTCGGCAATAAGGATTATAAACGGTATCTTCCCGCAGATAAGCAAAAAAGATGCCGCCGGCGTCATGGCTCCTTCGTAGGTGTCGGGAGAATGCAATGCAAAAGGAAACAACAAAGCGGCGATCATAGCCGATACGGTTATAATGATGAATCCGGCGGAGGAAGTCAAATCGGATGTTGGCGCGATTGTCATCGGATGTCCGCCGCGGACAAGCAGGCAAAGTCCGCAAAAGAACAGAAAAGCGGTTGCCGCCGAAGTTATGGCGAATTTCATTCCGGCTGTCGTCGAACGGTTTCCGTGGATTTTATAAATGACCATTATGGACGACGTGAATAGAAAAAGGCACTCGCCGAGAAAAAAGTATAACAGGTTCTTTTCGCCGGTTATCAACAGCAGGCTTAACAGTGAAGATGCCTCTATTATAGGAAATTCAAAGCGCTCGAATTTTTTTATGGCGAACCAGTTGTCGCTGATTATCATTGCAAACGCACCTAAACACAGCATGACGCTTTGCAGATAAGAGCATTTTACAAAACTGTATATGGCCAGCAGCAACAAGGCCAGAGTTATCTGTCTTGCCAGTGCAAGCAGGTTTTTTCCGGCAAAGAGTCCTTCGCCCGTGGTCAGGATAATCAGCAATAAAATCAGTATGTGTTCAGCCCGCATGGTCATAGTTTTGTCAGTTCCCGATTTTATTAATCAACAGATAAGGAAATATGCCGAAAAAATAGATGACGGCCAAAGACAATGACAGAATGAAGGTTTCGTGTTTTTCCAAAGTGTAAGATAAGTCTTTTTTCAAAGGAGCGCCCAAAAACAGTCTGCGGTACAGCGATATGGCCGATGTTCCGATATAAATATGCCCGAGAATTATCATGATTACGATGAAAAGGTTATTTCTCATGATTTTCTGCAATATCATAAAGTTGCCGACAAAGTTTATGCTTAAAGGGATGTTTGCCAGACTTAGCATTAAGAGGACGAAAAAGAAGTTAAGAGCCGGAAAGGCCGTTTTCAGTCCGCTTAACGCGTCGATGCGCGATGTTCCAAAACGGTTTCTTATTACGGATATTATCTCCGAAAAGGCGGCGATTTCAAAACAGACGCCGATGATTAACATCATAATATACGTGTTGGTTCCATAATCTGAAAATATGGCAATCAGTATATACGAACTGAGGGCTATGATAAGGTAATTCATCTTTCGCACCAGATCGTTGCCGTAAGTCATGCACGCTGACGCGAAAAACATGCTGACGATACCTATAATCTGCATGAAAAACGGCTCTTGGCCGTAACCGTTGTAAAAAACTGGGGTGATGTATTTTATAAAGGCAAATCCGGATACCACTATGTTAAGCGACAAAAGCAACCGGTACGTGTTCGTCAAAAGACAGTTGATGGACACGAACCATGAGTGAAAGGGAAAGATTGCCATCGATGCTATGAGGGGCAGACTGAAAGCCCAAAATAAAATCCGGTTTTCGTTTTCCGTAAATAAGGTGTCTTTCAACAATCTTATATCGGTTGTTCCGTATTTGGTCTCGACATAGATCGTTGCCGTTATAGCCAAGGTCAAAAAAAACAGGTGGATGGCGAGAACCCGGTGCAGATTTAATTTTTGTTGGTGTTTATTGCGGACGACGATAATCATGAACAGGATAAAGAACATCAATGCCGATATAATGTAAAACAAACCGATGTCGGTAACGCTTACGGCCATGTCGGCCGTGTTTTCGGTCAGCAGAATCAATGACACGGATTCTTTTGAAAATGATATTTTCTGATTGCGGATGGCGCAGATGGCAATCAGGGCAATCGTATTGATGATCGCCATAAAGGATAACGACACGATTGAATATTCCATGTTAACCGTTCCGGTTAAAAAGCGGAATGCGATGTTTCGAGGTTCTTCCCCGGTTAACCCTAACAGCATCAAAAGGTTAAGCGCCAGACAAGTCGCTATCCCAAGGGTGGCGACCCTGACCGTGTTTGCCGTTTTGTCGGACGATTTACCGTCGATAAAGAATATTACGCCGGTCAAAAACAGGGGGATAATCATGATTGCCGCAAACGCGTAATTATAATTTATCATGGGCATCCTCTTATCACGGCATAAACAAGGACTGCCGCCAGCGATATGACAATCCACGCGTTGTATATGAAGATATTGCTTTCCTTGGCTTTTTTCAGCTTATGCGCGGCATTTAGCGCCGCGGAGGTTATTATTTTGTTGGCTCCGGAGACTATTCCGTTGTCTACGGTTTTGTAACAAAACGCCGCCGGTTTGAAGAACAGCGTGTTTTTCGTTAATCTGACGACAGCGGAAAATTTGTTTTCGTCGATGACTTTTTCGTATTTGCGACTGGGGACGTGCCTGTAATTGAAACGGTACGAAAGGCATATGCCGGCCGCTATCGCCGCCGCCTGATATAGTATGGTGTAATCGATCGCCAAATGTTCCGCTATTTTAGAAAAGCTTATGACGGTCAATATTATCGCGACCGCCGTCGCCGACACGGTCGTCGCGTTAGCTTCCGTTATTCTGGCGAATATGTTGTCGTCGCCGCGAAATTCTTTCAGGAATACCAGCATTATTATTTTGGACAGACAAAAAGCGCTGAGAAAAGAATTCACCGTTATGGTCAGTTGCATAAAACTCGTGTTTTTTATCAACGGTATTTGCGAGATGATCACGGGCAACAGCATAATAAAAAGAAACGACGTCAAGGTCAGCCCGAACGTTTTTTTTGTCAGACGCCAAAGCCCTCCCATCTGAAGCATGTCTTTTTCATTCGAAGTTATGGTTATTATGGCGCCGATCGCCAGCATGGCCGCTGTTGCCGCCAATCCGTGATAAACTATGACTTTGACGAACATGGACGGTTGATTATACGCGCATACCAGAAAACACAGGCTTATTTGCGAACATATGGCAAGAATCTCTGTTTTCTTTATATCGGTTTGCAGTATCGCCTCAAACGAGAGCATTATCGAACTTATTGAACAGTACAGTAAAATAAAGTCGGTTACGCTTTCATTGTTCAAAAAGATTTGATGAAAACGGTTGAACAGAAAAAGTCCCGTGGATATAAAGCTTGCCGAATACAGGGCGATAAGCACCGTTTGCGACGTTTTGTGGGCGCTTAATATCATCGAGTGAAGCCCGAACGTTCCCGACATGATGAAAGCGGCTACGGCTATGATATACGGCAGAGAGGTGTTGCTTTTCAATTCCGGCGTGCTCAAAATCGCGTCAAAATTATACGATCCCGCGTGATTGAAAATGACTGCCGAAAGAATCAATAAAATGGCCAAGGCTGCAAAGTTCATGGAAGTCACTTGCACGGCGTTGTTGCTGATGCTGTCCTTTTCGTCGTAAAAAGACAGCATGAAAAAGGCGGTGACTGTGGCCATACCGTATCCGGTGCACATTGCCAGCAGGTTGTTAGAGCATATGAAATAAGTCATGAAAGCCGTAAACAAAGAGTTGATGCGCAGAAAACGGTTTTGATGGACATGATTTTGGTTATAGCCGAATATATATAACGACGCTATCGCCGCCACCGAAGTTATCATGACGGTCAGCGGCATGCTGATTTGATCAAGCCTTAAAGTGTATTCGACGTCGGGCAGGAATTTTCCCATATCGATGATAACGGTCGCGTCCGATCCGGACAGATATAAACATATCGCCGTCAGCATGTTGACGGTCATCAGAAAAGCCGAGAATTTTCTGGCTTTCCACACATAACCGCACAAGGCGGAGAAGAGAGGGATAAATATCAGCAGAGTCGCCATTTTACGTGTCCCTTACCGTTTCTTCTGCAATGTCCATGGTTTCTTTTTTGTTGAAATAGACGTAGACGATCGCCGTTGTCACGGCGTTCAGCAATGCGGCGGCTATTATGCCGAAAAAGGCCAGTGTCAAAGCTTCCTTATCGTTTTGGGTGATTCCCGTCAGCACAAGGTTGATGAAAACGGCGATCGCCATGATATCCAAGCTCAGAATGACGCCGATAAAGTTGAAATTGCGGTTGACTATGCCGCATATGCCGGCGATCAGCAGAAATATGGTTATAATGTCGAATATCATTGGCGATCCCGTTTTTTTTCATCGTAAAAGACAACGGTGGTCGCCAGTATGGTGATAAAAGCCAATACCGCCGTGACGATTACCAGATCCATGTGTTCCTTGTACAGTCCGGCTAAAAAATCGGGGGCCGTTATCACTGTTCCGTCCGCGTTTTTTTTGTCTCCGTACGGGTAAAGAATGCTGACGGTTACGGCAAAGACGCCCGACAGCAGGCTTGCCGCTACCGCCGTTCTCGTTTCGATATATTTTTCCTTTCTTATGCGGGTCATGTTCCCCAGCATGAACATGACGAAGACTATCGGCAGGAAAAGCAGCAACAGCAGTATCCCGAAAAATTCGGCGCCGAAATATGCAAACAGCAAATGCGTTGACAGCAACAGGACCATGAAGGACAGTATTCGTCTGGAATTGTTGATGAAACACAAAGTGAAAACCGCGCTTTCGATAAGCAGAACGTTTATTACGGTAATTATCGTATTGGACATGAATCTGGTTTTAACATGTAATCGGTTTGATAACAAGGTTTATTGTTTTTTTGCCGACCATTTAAAATATATTTGGAATTTTCGCATAGAAGTTGTAATCTGCAAAGCGGTACCAAAAATAATATTGCAAAGGAATGTTTTATGCGTAGACTGGGCTTGGTTCTGGTCGTTTGTTTGTTTGTTTGCGCGGGATGCGCCGAAGTTCCGACCGATCCCGACGCTTTGGCGTATTACAATGAGATAAACGATCCCATGGAACCGCTTAACCGAAAGATTTTTGCCTTCAACCACGCTTTGGACAAGGGGGTTTTGCAACCTTTGGCCAGAGGTTACAACGCCGCGGTTCCCGAATTTGCCAGAACCGGTATAAGAAGCGCGTTTTTTAATTTGCGCGAGCCTGTCAATTTCGTAAACAGCGTTTTGCAGCTGAATGTGAAATGCGCGGTCAGCTCCATAATCAGATTCTTTTTTAATACGGCGTTCGGGTTGTTCGGATTTCACGACACGGCCGCCGAGATGGGATTGGCTCCGTGTAAAAACGATTTGGGTACCACTCTGGCCAAATACGGCGTTCCCAAAGGCCCCATGCTGATGCTGCCCATATTGGGACAGACTTATCTGCGCGATGCGGTCGGTTCGGCCGGCGATTATTTTATGTCGCCGCTTACCATTTACGGTTTGGATAAAAATCCTCACGACGATTTATGGAAGGTTCAGGAATACGCCAGACCTGCGGCTGACGCCGTTACTACCCGCGCCCAGTTTTTGGATGTGACCGATTCGGTGGAAAAAGGTTCCGTTGATTTATATGCTTCCTACCGCGAAATGTTATATCGAATCAGACAAAAAGAGATCAACGAGCGTCTTGGCGTTTCCGCTGAGGAAAAACAGCAGTCGTATGATTTTGACGTCGAAGACGATGATTTGTAAGGAAAAACTTTAATGAAAAAAATATTGTTCTTTTTAGTTGCCGTTGTTTTGTTTTCATGCGCCGTTTCCCCGGTTTTTGCGGGAGAGGCGACCGATTTCGTCAAAAAATTCACGGACGACGCTTTGGACGGTATTTTGGCAAAGCCCGTTTCTCTTGAAAAAAAGGCTGAAATGTTCGGCGATTTGTTCGAAAAATGCACGTCGTTGGACACGATATCCTCTTTCGCCCTGGGACGCAAGATGAAGTCGCTTTCCCCTGACGAAAAAGAGCGTTTCAAAAAGGCGTTCAAGGAAAATCTGATTTTGATGTGGACTTTACGTTTTGCGGAATACAACGATCAGCGTTTCGAGTTTACCGGGGAAAAGGTTTCCGATAGCGGCAAGGACGTTTTCGTTTCGTCGCAGGTCGTGTCTTCCGACCCCGTCGCCAATCCGCCGATTGACGTGGTATGGCGTATCCGCAAGGATAAGAACGGCAAACAGAACGTCATCGACATCGTGATATCCAATATCAGCATGTTAAAGACTTATCAGACCGAATACGCTTCTTTTTTAAACCGCAACGGCGGCGATATAAACACGCTTATCGACATGCTGAAAAGCAAAAACGACGCCTATCGTAAGGATATAAGGAACGCTCCTTCGAAAAAAGAGGGCTGACGCATCCGCTATCCGCGTTGCGGCAAAGTTTTCTCTTCCGCTTTTATTTGATCCAGAACGCCTTGCAGAATGTACGCGGCGGCGTTTTTATCGATTTGTTCCGTTCTTTTTTTTCGACTCAGATCGAATTCGCTTACCATGACGCGCTCGACGGCGGCCGATGACAGTCTTTCATCGCGCAGCAACACGGGAATCTTGTATTTCGTGTATAAACGGTCGGCGAACGATCGCGCCTTTTTGGCGATTTCGCCTTCCTGTCCGTCCATTTGCAGGGGATACCCGACGACCGCGGCGCATACTTCCAGTTTGGTCATTTCCCTGTCGAATTCGGTAATGGAAAACACCGTCTTGTACGGTGAAGCTATTATCCACGAAGTGTCGGACACGGCGATGCCGATTTTTTTGGTTCCGTAATCGACGCCCAGAATGGCTTTGTTTTTTATCAACTTGTTTTTAAATTTATTGATATTGCCCATAATATTGCTATATTATACTGACTCGATTTAAAAGTCTATCAAGAGGAAAAGAAAGAGCGATAAAATGGCGTTTACAAAGGAAAAAATCAAACAACTTGCCTATATTACCCGCGTCAAGGTAACCGACGAGGAAGCCGAGTTGATCGTCAAGGATTTTGAGGGGACGATGGCTTGGCTGGAAACGTTCATCAGTGCCGATACCAAAGGCGTCGAACCTTTGACATCGTTTATGAACGTTGCGATGCCTTTCAACAAGGACGAGGTAAAAGAAGGAGACCAGGCGGAGCTGGTAGTCAGCGAGGCTCCGGAGAAAGAGGGAACTTTTTTCGTCGTACCGAAGGTTGTGGAGTGAAATGATGACTGAATTACATGAATTGTCTTTAAAAGAAACCGTCGACGGATTGCAAAGCAAAAAATTTTCTTCGGTTGAGGTTACGGACGCCTATATAAAACAAATCGAAAACAACCGCGACTTGAACGCGTATGTTTTGGAAACTTTTGACCAGGCTCGCGAAAGCGCGAAAGCCGCCGATAAAAACATTGCCGCCGGCAACGCCCGTCCTTTGGAGGGTGTGCCTTTAGGCATAAAGGATCTGTATTGCACGAAAGGCGTCAGAACGACGGCGTGTTCGAACATCCTGCGGAATTTCGTTCCGCCGTATGAATCGACGATTACTCAAAATTTATGGAATGCCGGCGCGTTGATGTTGGGCAAATTGAACATGGACGAATTCGCCATGGGCGGCACCAACACTACGTCGTGTTTCGGTCCGGTGAAAAACCCGTGGGACAAAACCCGTATCCCCGGAGGATCTTCCGGCGGTTCGGCGGCGGCGACGGCAATGGATATGGCGTGCGCCACTTTGGGATCCGAAACCGGGGATTCCATCCGCACGCCGGCGTCGATGTGCGGCGTCGTCGGTATGAAACCGTCATACGGACGTTGCTCGCGTTACGGCATGATCAGCTATTCGTCGTCTCTTGACCAGGGCGGTCCCATCACCAAAACGGTCGCCGATGCCGCCATAATGCTGAAATATATGGCCGGATACGATCACAAAGACAGTGTTTGCGCCGATTTGCCCGTTCCCGATTACGAAGCTTCTTTAAAGAAGGACGTCAAAGGAATGCGTGTCGGATATATACGCGAGTTTAACGAGCTTGGCGGCGTCCACGAGGACGTTTACAAAGGGTACCGTGACTGTCTGAACGCGTTCAAAGCCGAAGGCGCCGATGTCGTCGAGGTTTCCATACCCCATGTCATCTTTGCGGGGCAGATATACGCCGTGCTGGCGAACTGCGAGGCGGCCTCCAATCTGGCGCGTTACGACGGCGTTCGTTACGGCCTCAGAGTGGACGGCGACGGGTCTTTGGACGACATGTATCTTGAAACGCGCGGCAAGGGATTCGGCTGGCAGATAAAACGTCGTCTGGTTATCGGCTCGTATATGCTTTCCGCCGAACAATACGACACCTATTTCAAGCAGGCGCAACGCATCCGCCGTTTGCTGTTCAACGAGTTCGCCGAAGCTTACAATCAGGTCGACGTCATAATGGCGCCGATCACGCCGGACGCTCCGTGCACGATCGAACAGGTTTTGAACGGCGCCGACGTCGTTTCCCGTCAGGGATGCCTGATCGATTTGTTGACCATGCCGATGGCGATGGCCGGTGTTCCCGGCATCGCGGTTCCGGCGGGTTCGGTCGACGGCATGCCGTTCGGCATTCAGCTGTGCGCGAAAAGGTTTGACGAGGAAACGGTGTTCCATGCCGGATACGCGTTGGAACAAATGTTAAAGGGGGATAAATAACCATGGCATACACGATAAAAGGAAAAACCGGAGATTGGGAAGTTGTTGTCGGTCTCGAGGTGCATTGCCAAATGATCTCAAAGGCGAAATTGTTTTCTCAGGCTTCGACCGAGTTCGGGCACGAACCCAATGAAAACGTCGCTTTGTTTGACGCCGCTTTTCCCGGAATTCTGCCGGTGATGAACGAAAAATGCGTCGAACAGGCGGTAAAGACCGGTTTCGGACTGAACGCCACCATTCAAAAGTTTTCCCAGTTCGACCGCAAAAATTATTTTTACGCCGACCTGCCCAGCGGGTATCAGATTACGCAGATGTATCATCCTATCGTGACGGACGGCTATATAGAAGTCAACGACGACGAGGGAAAAGTAAAGAAAATCCGCATCAACCGTTTGCACGTCGAACAGGATGCCGGAAAGTCGATTCACGATCGCCACCCGCATAAAACGTATATCGATTTGAACCGCGCCGGCGTGGCTCTGATGGAAATCGTTTCCGAACCCGATATCCGTTCGCCGGACGAGGCCGGTCAGTATCTGCGCAAACTGCGTTCCATCGTGCGCTATCTTGAAACCTGCGACGGTAACATGGACGAGGGTTCGATGCGCTGCGACGCCAACATTTCGGTTCGCAAGGTTGGAGAAACGGAATACCGCACCCGCGCCGAAGTCAAAAACGTCAATTCGGTGCGTTTCACCATGCAGGCCATAGAGATCGAGGCCAACCGCCAAATCGATCTGTACGAAAGCGGAGAGACGGTAAAACAGGAAACCCGTCTGTTCGACGCCGTCAATTGCGAGACCAGAGCCATGCGCAGCAAAGAGTTCGCGCATGATTACCGCTATTATCCGGATCCCGATCTGCCGCCGTTGATCTTGACCGACGAGTATATCGAAAACATCCGCAAAAATCTGCCGGATCTGCCCGAGGCAAAGAAAAAGCGCTATATCGAACAGTTGCACATTTCCGAATACGACGCCGATGTTCTGGTCGCCGAAAAGGAGACGTCGGTTTATTTCGAAAAAGCCGCCGAAGGGCATGACGCCAAAAAGGTCGCCAACTGGATCATGGGCGATTTGTTCGCCTATTTAAAGGAAGAGGGCATTCCGATTTCCGAATGTCCGATAAAGCCGGAAAATCTGGGCAAGATGGTCGACCTGATCAACGACGGCACCATTTCCGGCAAAATAGCCAAGGATTTGTTCGTTTTGATGTGCGAAAGCGGCAAAGACCCGATGACTATCGTCGAGGAAAAAGGCATGAAGCAGGTGACGGACGCCGGAGCCATCGAAAAGGCCGTCGACGAGGTCATCGCCGCCAACCCCGACAAGGTGGAGCTGTATAAAGGCGGCAAGGACAAGCTGATAGGCTGGTTCGTCGGGCAGGTGATGAAAGCCACCAAAGGCAAGGCTTCGCCCGCCGTCATCAACGATCTGTTGGTCAAAAAGCTTAACGGCTGAAAAAAGGGAGGATAAAAGGAATGTCTGCCGATCTTGACCGGGAAGGTGTTTACGACGTTGTCACCAACGTCAACAAAGAGTTGCTTTTTTGCATCAGGGCTCGCGCCGGCATTCCCAACAATCCCCGTTTTTTCTATGACGGAGGACCGCACGCGATTTTATACAGGGACGCCAAAAGGTCGATCTTGCTTGAATATCTGCCGAAAAGCACGATGCAGGCGTTGGCGGATTTGGACAAGGTCCTGATCGCCGAAATCGATAACGACGAATTGAAAAACGAATATTTCGCCGCCATCTGCCGCATCAGAAAATTGCCGTTGTAAGCAATCGAAAAGGAGAGTTGTCATGCAGGGAACGTTGGTCAAAAATTTTTCTTTGGGCAAGGAAGTCACGGTGGAGCAGGGCGGGTTGCCGCCCGAAGAGGACGATTCCGAAACCCCGCAGAAATGATTTTTTCGTTTTGTTGATATGGAATGCCGCGCTTTTTTTTCGATATGGCGCGGTTTTTCCTTTTTTTGTACGGTTCGGGATTTCCCGTTTCGGCGCCGTATCGCCGGACAAAGGATAAAGTCGTCTGCTGACAAAAAACGTGTTTTTTGCGCGGTCTGATGGTATAATCGGTTTGCTTAAAAAAAAGGAAAAACGCGATGACCGCCGATAAAGATTTTGTCAGTTATCTGAAACAAAAACGCCGGATAAAAAAGTTTTCCGCCCGGCGGCTGGAAAGAGCTGCGGCGCGGGATAATTCCGTTCTTGAACTGTTAAAGACCAAGGTCTCGGCCATGGAAAACGCGCTTGACGCGACGTTAAGCCGCGGCAAAAGAGGGGCGGATCCGGTTAAAACCGTTTCTTCGAATAGAGGAAAACTTCCCGTCGATAATTCCGGATTGCGAAAGACCCGCAATTTGGAAAGGGACAGAGGCGCGGAACTGGAAAAAGCGAAAGAATTGGACGACGCGGAAAACGCCAGGAAATTGGCGTTGGAAAAAAGCAAAGAGCGCGAGAGAATCAGAAAGCTGGAAAAGTTTAGGGAACTGCAAATGATGCGGGAACTGCAAAGAAGCAGAAGAAAGATTCGTCACAAGATTATGGCCAAAAACAAAACGTCGCAAAGGGGAAACTGGTTGCAAATGATGATGTGCGTCGCCAGGTCGCGTACGCACTCGTAGGTCGTCGAATTTTCGCCGTAAGTTTTTTTTGCCGCTGTCCCGCAAAGACCGCCGTTATCGGGATAAAAGGTTTTATGGACAAAAAACGTGTTTTTTTGTTTATTTAGTGGTATAATCAATTATCTTTAAATTAAAGCGAAAAGAAAAAGGGAAAAACCGATGGCCGCCGATAAGAGACAAGTTAAGAACACCGAACGGAATCAAAGAGCAGTAAACATTTTACTGAAAAAAAAACATAAAAAGGAGGCTTCGAGTGAACGGTTGCGCGCCATAAAACGGCGTATCGGAGTTTTAATGGACAAACTCAGACGCGCGGATACCGTTTCCGAAAAAATGCCTCTTTTAAAGGAATTACACGGTGAGAAGCTTCAGATGGAAAATGCGGCCGCCGAGGTGAAAGATGCGGTCAAGGACATTTCCGACGCCAAATCCGATGTCAGGGAAACTGCCGTCGAAGCCGGGATCGATGTCGCGGTCGCGGATACCTCTTCTCATGCCGAACCTGCTGCCGCCGCGGTCGCACCGATGGATATTCCGGCTGCCTCTTCTCATGCCGAACCGGTTGTCGAAACGCCTAAGCCGGTTGCGGGGGAAAATGATGCGCAAGATTTGGCGGCTGAGGATGTGCTTGCCGTCGCCGCCGTCGGTGTCGTTGCCGACGCCGCTGTCAAAGATGCCGACGATAAAGGTGTTGCCGATTCCGTCGCCGATCTTGTCGCCAACGCCGATGATGCCGCTCCCGCAAAAGAGGACGCGGTTCAAGATATGGCGGCTGCCGTGGCGACGATCGCGCTTGTCGATGAAATAGCCAAGGAAAATATAAATAAGCCCGCCGAGAATGATAAGGCAAAAACGAAAGACCGTGCCGCCAACAAGGACGACAAACCAAAGGCGAAAGAATCTCCCGTCAAGGTTCCCGAAAGCAAGACCGCAAGCCCTGAAAAACCGGTCGCGTCTACAAACGGAAAAACCGATACCGTAGCCGACGGGATTGCCGAATTGAAAGAAATCAAAAACAAGGTCAAGGTTAATGCGATAAAGAACGCTGCGAACCAAAAAAGCGATAATGCTAAAACCGCCGCGAACCAAAAAAGCGATAATGTTAAACTCGCAAGGCCCGGCAAAAACAACGGCAGATAGGCGGTTTTCCTGAAAAAGACGGCATAGCGTAAGAAAATGGAAACAAAGGCGGTTGTCAGGTCGGTGTCGTGGCCGGTGTTTTTTGCGGCGTCATGGTTGTTTTTTTGCCCGCTGTCCGCTGTTGCCGGGGACGGCGCGATTTCTGCCGAAACTCCCTCTGTTGACGATGCCGCGCCTGATGACGCCGACGAATTGACGCGATTGTTGAACGATTTGAACGTCGATAACGGATTTTATCATCCCGCGGACGAGGATTTGTTGAAATACAACGTTCGTTCCGCCGCCGAAAGCAGGGCGGGGATAAAGGCGCTGGAACACGTGCCGGAAAAAGAGCGCGGCGAAGTCGCCCGTTCCTTGAAAAAAAGCATGGATTTGCTGAACGGCGTCGATCCCGACGGCGTTTATTATTTCCCGGAAAAATAGCACGTTTTGTTTTTGTGTTATTAAGGCTGGGACAAAAAAATTGTCCGCGGTGCGTATTTATGGTATAAAAAGACGTTTTCATCCACTTTTTTTATATTAAGGATTTTTTATGCGAAAAACGTCTGATGCTTTTAGAATGATCATGGGCGGCAGTTTACGCCCGTATTTAAAAACGGCGGCGATGTCTTTCATCGCCCTGACGGCAACCATCGCGGCGGCGCGGGCGCGGGATACGACCGTCGATTATAAATTTTCCGACAATGCTATAGTCGGTAACAATGACGGCACGCATTTGGATGTAGCGTATGGTTCTCCCATAAACAACACGCTGTTTTTCAAAAAGGGCGCAGCTTTCGGTGACGAATCTACCTTGTTTTTGTATGGCGGTATGGAATACGGTGCCGCCAAAGCTTCCGCCAACGGCAACACGGTTACCATCGACTCCCTTACCGCAAAGTCGGATGGTATAGAGTTTTCCGGCGGATATTCGGCAACGGGGGCTGCCGGCAATGCGGTCATCGTCAACGGCGGCGAATTCACCACAAACAGCGAGTATGACGCCAAGATTGTCGGAGCCATATCGGACGCCGCCGCGGGGAACGCGACGTACCGGGGCAACGCGGTCACCGTCAACGGCGGCGTGTTTAATATAGATAGTTTATTTCTTGGCGGAGCTAAGGTGGATGGCACAAGCGGCAGCACCATCGTCATTGACGGCAACGCAGTCAACGTAAAGGGGGGCGCGTTTGGCGCGAGTACATATATCTATGGCGGCAGTGTTACCGGCTATAGCGATAAGTCGGCTACCGTCAAAGGCAACGCGGTCAACGTTACCGGCGGCGAGTTTTATGAAGCGGTTATTCTGGGCGGTTATGCGACTTTCGGTGAAGGCGGCGCCGATCTCAAGGTGACGGTTGCGGACAATAAGGTCAAAATCGCGGGCGGCGCGTTCACGGGAACGGTCGAGGTTTTGGGCGCCGAAGGTCAGGTTTATTCTGCGGACGGCGCGGTTACGGGTAATACGGTTACTATCGCGGGCGGCACGTTCGATGACGATTTGTACGTTACCGGTGCCGCGGGCCGTAGTTCCGACGAGGGAAAGATGACGGTGCGCGGCAACGCGGTCACGATTACGGGCGGCAAATTCGAAGATGTCACCGTTTTTGGTGCCAGCGGCATGGCTTATTCCGAAACGTCAACGGTTGTCGTCGAGGATAACACGGTAACTATAGCGGGCGGCAAATTCGACGACGACGCGCTTATCGCCGCGGCTGCCGTGGATGGTGGTTCCGGTGAGTATATCGCGCGGAACAATAAAATCGTCATTTACGGCGACGCCGAAATGGAAGACGCCATATTATACGGCGTTTACGATGAAAACGCCGAAAAGGCTTACCGGTCGGCCGGCGGCAACGAACTGGTCTTTGGCAAGGGCATGACGCCGTGGAGCGGTGCGGACGACGGAGTCGAGCTGATCAGCGGTTTTGACAAGATCACGATCGCGGCGGCGAATTGGGATAAGCCGATCAAGGCCGCTAAATTGGAAACGGTTACGGCCAAAACGGGCAAGACCGCGGTCGACGCGACCAATATCGCTTTTGCCGGGGTGAAAAGCGTGACCGCCGGAGATGAGACCGTTTTGTTGGAAGCCGAAGAGCTGGAGGGCGAATTGGAGTTAAGCGGCAAGGCGTCGAAATACACGATCGGCGCGACGTTAAGCGGTACCGGTACCGTGGCGATCGAGGACGAAAAAAAGGTAACCTATACGATTGACAGCGTCCGGGCTCAGGCGCAGTCTCACACGGTGACGATGGGTATGATCGCCGGGGTCACCGCGCTGAACCAGGGGGCTGACACGGTTTTGGCGGCTTTGAAAAATTTAAGCGACGGCGGCCGCAAAGGGCTTTCCGCGTTCGCGGCGATGGGCGGCGGCACGGCGCGTCAGGAAACCGGATCGCACGTGAATTTGAACGCCTTTAATTTTGCGACCGGGCTTGGTTCGAACGTCGAACTCGGATCCGGCATGTTCACCGTCGGCGGCGCGTTCGAGGCCGGTTACGGCAGCTTTAAAAACCACTTTTACGGCGGCGATGTCGATCCCTACTTGAAAAAGAGCGGTCATCTCCATTATTACGGCGCTGCCGCGACGGCGGGAATGAATTGGAACAGCCTGTGGCATGTGAACGGCGCGTTCCGTCTTGGTTACGCAAAGTCGGAACAGGCGAGCGGCCTTTATAATCCGGTACTTGGCGCTTCCTATGACGTCGATATCGGCGCCTATTACGTCGGCACCGAGCTGGGCGGCGGCAAGGCGTTCAAGTTGAACGATATGAATGCCATCGACGTCTATGCCAGATATTTCTGGTTGCATCGCGGGGACGACGATTTTTACGCGGACGGCGATTTCGATCTGAAATCGGTCGACAGCCACCGCTTGCGCGCGGGTGCCAGATACGACCTCTCTTTCGGCAATAAATGGGGATTCTATGCCGGACTGGCGTACGAATACGAATTTGACGGCAAAAGCCGCCTGTTCGTCGACGGTTACGAATCCGAAGCCTCAAAGATCAAAGGCGGCCGCGCGTTCGGCGAGCTGGGCGTGAAACTGACCCCGGAAAAAGACGCGGCGGGTCTCTCTCTTGACTTTAACGTCAAAGGAGCGGCTGGGTCTGATTATCGCGGCGTTCTGTTCGGCATCGACGCGAAATACATGTTCTGAACATAGGAACATAAAAGACATGCAAAACGGCGTTTTAGGTTGCTAAGACGCCGTTTTTTTGTGTTTATCGTCATCACGAGCGAATATTCGTGTTATTTAGATTGCCGCGACCGTCAATGGCGGCCAAGGCAAAGACGAAAGGA
>Ga0310786_10004846_pt1 | contig 18537 bp, 18 predicted proteins | sample AusTroGonzalo_MG_FD_203881 | JGI IMG/M metagenome (GOLD analysis project Ga0310786, IMG submission 203881) | Bovine rumen microbial communities from tropical cattle in Woodstock, Queensland, Australia - Gonzalo_03 (v2) (version 2) | ecosystem: Host-associated > Mammals > Digestive system >... | reverse complement strand
TACCAGATACCGCAATCATGCTGGCAGAGCTGTTAGCACGTGCAATATTATACGTTTTAATGATGGTGCCTTTGGCAGAAGCAATATTAAACATGTTTAACAAGGACAACAATTGTGATTGGTTGCCACCACCAGAATTTATCCATACGTTTAAGATATTTGTGCCTTCGGGAATAATTTCATAAGGTGTATATAGTTTTACAGGATATTTTTTTGGTTCTAAACTGTTAACCCATTGTGCTAATTGCATAATCAACCCATTGGTGGTTTCTGGGTTTATTTCTGTCAAAATATAAACATTGTTACCGTTCATGGTGTTTTCTAAATCTTTTGCCATGTTTTACCTTTTTGTTTGTGGTACACACATGTATAATACAAAATATTGTTTTTGTCAATATATTTTTTGCTGATAAGAATAATAAATCTTGCCTTAATTTTGCGAAAGCGGTAATATTTTTGCAAACTAACAGAATGAAGTTTTTTTAGGGAAGGAATTATGTCAAAGTTGATTGTTGATGGAAATTGGGCCGCGGCTGATGTTGCATACAGATGTGTCGATTGTGCGGCTATTTATCCTATCACCCCAAGTAGTACTATGGGGGAGCTTTCTGATGAATGGGCGTTTCAGCACAAAAAGAATATTTGGGGTGTAGTACCAGAAATAATTGAAATGCAATCAGAAGCCGGTGCAGCGGGCGCTTTGCACGGTGCGTTGCAAATGGGTGCGTTGGCGACAACTTTTACCGCATCCCAAGGTTTACTTTTGATGATTCCGAACATGTATAAAATTGCTGGTGAACAGACGCCTTTTGTTATGCATGTTGCGGCACGCGCTTTGGCAACGCATGCATTGTCTATTTTTGGTGATCACAGCGATGTTATGGCGGTGCGTAATACAGGGTTTGCTTTATTGTCTTCACATAATGTTCAGGCCGCACACGATATGGCGGCAATCGCGCATGCTGCAACTTTGCGCAGTCGTGTTCCTTTTTTGCATTTCTTTGACGGATTTCGGACAAGCCACGAAGAGTCTGCCCTGACAAGAATTGATGACGAAGTATTGCGTGAAATGTTGCCTGATAATTTGGTTGCAGAAAATCGTCGTCGCGGGATGTCGCCTGATAACCCAACAATTCGTGGAACTGCACAAAATCCAGATGTTTATTTCCAAGGACGTGAAGCTGCTAATCCGCTTTATGATGCGTTGCCACAAATTGTTGCCGAAGAAATGGAAAAATTTGCAAAATTAACAGGTCGCAAATATGGTGTTGTTGATTACATTGGTGATAAAGACGCGAAATATGTAATTGTATCCATGGGGTCCAGTTGTGAAACTATTGCTGAAACTTTGCCTTATTTGCCACGCGGTGTTGGTTTGATTTGTGTGCATTTGTTTAATCCGTTTCCTGTTGATGCTTTTCTGAAAGCCTTGCCAAAAACTGTTGAACAGATTGCTGTTTTAGACAGGACAAAAGAAGCCGGTTCAATAGGAGAACCACTTTATCAAAATATTCGCAGTATTGTTGATTCTAAAATCAAAGTCTTTGGTGGTCGTTATGGTTTGGGGTCTAAAGAATTTAAGCCACGTGACGTAAAGGCTATTGTTGAATATATGATGCGCGATAATTTACATCATAATTTTACTGTTGGTATTGATGATGATTTAACGCATTTATCTCTTGATACAGATAAAACTTTCACAATCGAAAACAAAGATGTGCAGACTGCTATTTTGTATGGTATTGGCAGTGATGGCACTGTTGGTGCAGTTAAAAATATTGTGAAAATAGTTGGGGAAAATTCTGAATTGTATCCACAATCTTATGCTGTTTATGATTCTAAAAAATCGGGCGGAATAACACAATCTCATATTCGTTTTTCTCCAGAGGCAATTAAAAGCGAATACTTGGTGGACAGTGCAGATTTCATTTGTGTTTCTAATTTTATGATTGCACAAAGATTTGATGTTTTTGCAGTGCTTCGTGCAGGTGGAACGGTCATGATAAATACTTCACTGAAACCAGAAGAAGCCTTTGCAAACTTGCCACGTTCATCCCAAGAACAGCTGATTCGTATGCGTGCAAAGGTCTATTTCTTGGATGCAAATGCGGCTGCAAATGAATTAGGGTTGGGCAACAGAATTAATACTTTTATAATGTTGAATTTCTTTAATTTGACAAAAGTTATTAATCCTGATGTTGCCAAAGATGCCGCAAAAACAGCAATTGAAAAAACTTATAAAAAGAAAGGTATGGATGTCGTTCATGCAAATTGGAACGCGGTGGACAAAGCAGAATCTTACCTGAAAAAATACAATTTGCCATCCAGTGTTTCTGAAGATGCACCTGATTTTATACCTGCAATGACAATGGATACACCGGCAGAAATCGCGGGGACTCTTGGTGAAATGGCGGCGGGTCGTGGTGATGATATCCCCGTATCTCGTTTCAGAATAGGTGGCGAATTTGGTGGCGGTCAATATCCTGTTGGAACATCAAAGTATGAAAAGCGCGCAATATCGAATCGTGTTGCTGTATGTGATTTGAATAAATGTATTCAATGTGGAAAGTGTTCGATGCTCTGTCCGCATGGTGCGATTCGTATAAAGGTTATGGGACAAAAAGAAATGGAGGCCGCACGTGCCAGTGGTATAACAGTTGTTCCAATGAAGACACCTGAATTGGGAGCAGGATTATTTTATACATTAAATATATCGCCATCTGATTGTACTGGATGTGGTTTGTGTATGAAGAATTGTCCTGTTGGTGCATTATCTTTGGTGTCAATGACAGAAGGAATTGAAAATCAGAAAACTTTTGACGCGGCGTCAAAGATTCCTGATTTGCCACGCGAAAAATTAAATCTTAATATTCCAAAACATGTTGAATTATTGCCTCATTATTTTGAGTTCCCTGGGGCATGTGCGGGTTGTGGCGAAACGCCTTATGTTCGTTTAATGGCTCATTTGTTTGGGGATAAAATGGTTGTTGCAAATGCGACCGGCTGTTCTTCTATTTATGGTGGTAATTTACCAACAACACCGTGGTGCAGAGATGAAAATGGTCGTGGACCAGCATGGTCTAATTCTTTGTTCGAAGACAATGCAGAATATGGTTTGGGAATGCGAATCGCTTTGAATCAAAGACGTTCTGCTTTGCGTGGTGTTTTATTCGAACTTGGATTCGAAAATGTGGAACAGATTATGAATACAAGCGGAACAGAAAATCAGCGCGAATTGGAAAAGAGTCTGCGTGTTCAATTGTCTGGGATAGATAACCCACGCGCACGTTATGCAGAAGGTTTGTTGGATGCCGTTGTAGATAAATCTGTATGGATTGTCGGTGGCGATGGTTGGGCATACGATATTGGATATGGTGGTTTGGATCATATTTTGCACAGTGGTGAAAATGTAAATGTTCTTGTTTTAGATACCGAAGGATATTCGAATACCGGTGGACAACAATCTAAATCGACACCGTTTGGTGCATCTATGAAATTTGCTATTGGTGGTAAAGAACACGCCAAGAAAGATTTAGGCTTAATCGCAATGATGTCGGGCGCATATGTTGCACAGATTGCGTTAGGGGCAAACCAAGCACAGGCTGTGCGTGCTTTCCGTGAAGCAGAGGCATTTAATGGACCGTCAATTATTTTGGCGTATGCACCATGTATTGCGCATGGATTCGCACTGCAAAATGGTGTTGAACATCAAATCAATTTGGTGAATACTGGTGCGTGGCCGCTTTATAGGTTTAATCCGGCGAATTTGGAAAACGGGCAAAACCCATTAAGTATAGATTCAAATGTTAATTCAATGTTTCCTTTGGAAGAATTTATGAAAAGTGAAACACGATTTGCATTGGCGCGTTCTGTGAACCCTAATTTTGATACTTTGGTGAAACAAGCCAAAACGAACAATTTGTATAAAACAGAACTGAAACAGCATATTGCTAATTTCACATTGAACAAAAACAAAGACAATAGGGAAGGGTAAGCACATGAATTTGCCACATAATGCATTGCGTGAATATATAGATAAATCTGAATTGCGAATTGTCAGCAATGATTTTCGTGTACGTATGTCAAAAAAATTGGCTAAGAACTTTGACGCAGGTTTTTATGATTGCATGTTGAAAGAACATAAAAAATGTATTCGTGAAATAAAATCGTTGAATATAAAATATCCTGCAAATGCAAAACCAAAGTTTTATATGTATATTGTTCCAGATGAAGACTTTATTGAATTACTAGATTTCCCTTATAAAAACAGAACTGGTGGCGGGAGGCCTGTTGCTTCTTATGATTTGGACGGTTTTAACAGGGTTTTCGGAACCAGTCAAAATCTGGTTAGATATGTTGGAAAAATAAGACCGGAAAGACATATAAATCTTTTACACGAATATGGACATTTAATCCAACAACAGTTTTTTTCTGCTGAGCAAATGCTAAGCGAAGGTTTTGCAGATTTGATTCCTTGGTATGTACTGGAATATGAAAAACGCGTGCCAGCACATTTTATGGCTATGAAATCATTAGATAAAATATATACAGTGAACGAATTGATAGAATCTGTTGATTTCAGAGATAGAGTTCCCGACAAAATGTGTTCTTTTCAACCGTCTTATATATCTTCTTATCTTTGGGTTCGGGCGGTTGTGGACCACATACGTGTTAAATATAAGTTATCGCGGAAGTTGGCTGTACAAAAGTTTTTAGAATTAGGCGGTTTTTCTGGATACATCAAACAATGGTTTGTTGCTGATTTGGCAGGTATGATTGGTATGGATGCTGAAAAATTATTGAATTCAACTGAATATCAAATTAAGATGTTGAAGCAGATTGAAAAAGAAATCAAAGGTTAAATACATGAAAAAATTATTTGTTATTTTAATGTTAGGTTTGACGGCGTGCACTTTTCAGACTAAGCATCGTGGGTATGTCTTTCCAGAAGATTTGGAAAACAAAGTTGCAAATATTAAAACAACCGCACAATTACAAGATGAAGTTGGCGATCCTCAGGCTCGCACTATCTATGGCGATGAAGTCTGGATTTATTACAGTGCAGAAGAAAATATGCGTGGACCTTTTCCGAACACTTTTGATGACAAGACTGTTCTTTTGGCGTGGGTCAAAGGTGGTCGTGTGCTAAAAACCAATATTTTACACGATGACGATTTGAAAGATGTCAAAATAGCAGAAGGCGAAACAGAAATACCTGCGGCCATAGAGCTTAATGCGCTGGAAGAGATGTTTAATAACATAGGACGTTTTTCACCAGCTGGCTTAGGACAATAAAATTTTGCCCAAACAATTGTTTTTTCTTAATTTTATGTTATAATACCGGTATCAGAGGGAATGGTAAACGCAAAAGGTGTGTATAAATGCCAACTAAAAAATTGGATTTTAAGTCTGGACAATATGTTGTTTATCCAACCCAAGGTGTTGGGAAGTTATTGCGTATCGAAGAACAAACTATCGGCGACCAAAAGATTAAAATGATGGTTATTGATTTCGAAAGAAATCATATGACTTTACGTGTTCCTGTCGACAGGGCGGAATTGTCGGGTTTGCGTCCGTTGAGCAGCGCAAAAAAATTAGATGAAGCAATCGCTTCAGCCAAGGGTAAAGCCGGTGCAAAACGTATGATTTGGGCACGTCGTGCGGCACAATACGAAGAAAATATCAATTCTGGCGATCCAATGAAATTGGCCGAAGTTGTACGCGACCTGCAACGTCGCAGTGCATCTGACACTATGACTTTTTCTGCACGTCAATTATATTTGCGTGCTCTGGAACGTATGGCACAAGAATTTGCTGTGTTGCATAAAATGGATTTGGATGAAGCGTCTGATAAAATCGAAGATATTTTGGGGGTACCAAAAGAAATAGATTTGAATGCTGTCGATGAAGAAGACGAAATCGAATCAGACGAATCGGAAGAAGAATGATTTTGCGCGCCATGTTTTATGGCGCGCTTTTTTTCTCTTGTGTTTATAAGTTTTTTTCGCAATCATTAAACTACAGGTAAAACAAAGGAAGTTATTATGGCAGGAAGTATAAATAAAGTAATATTGGTTGGTAATATCGGTCAAGAACCTCAAGTTCGCACAATGCAGTCTGGACAAAAAGTTGTTTCTTTTTCTTTGGCGACTTCGGACAGATGGCGTGACAGACAAACCGGTGAACAAAAAGAACAAACAGAATGGCATCGTGTTGTTATCTTTAATCCTTCATTGGTTGATGTTGCAGAACGTATGTTGCAAAAAGGTACAAAATTGTATTTGGAAGGTTCTTTGCGTACTCGCAAATGGCAAAACCAACAGGGCGTTGATACTTTCACGACCGAAGTTGTTTTGAATCCTTTCTCTGGCCAAATGGTAATTTTAAGTGGTGCAAAAGCATTGGATGGTTCAAGTGATTCTGCATCAGTCGCATCCGCACCACGCGAAGAAGTTAATATCGAAGATATCGCGGACGATATTCCATTTTAATATTATTCAATTTTTCATTATAAAATCGGCGAAACGCCGATTTTATTATTTTATTAAAAATGTAAATATGTTATAATTTTTTACAAGGTTGTAAGAGGGTAAATGAAAAAGCGATTTTTCATATTTGTTGGTATCGTGTATGGTGTGTTGTTTAACATGCCTGTGTTTGCCAAAATTGCAACTTGGCAAGATACTCGGCGTTATGTAACTAATGACGAATGGGCATCGCCAAAGTTTAATAATTTTGTACATCTTACAGCGTGGTTACAAAATAATTATGTAGGTAATTGTACTGCGCAATATGTTGCACCAAATATAATTTTATCCGCCGGTCATTGTGTTCACAAAAAAGCAGTGAAATATACAATTGACAGGGCGGATAAAAGAGACATCCCTGTTGATTTGCTTGGTTATCAATTACAGGAAGGTAGTTACGGTGCCCTTACACTAGATTGGGCATTGTTTTTAATCAAGGACAGCAAATATTATAAACAAGATGTTTTCAGTGTAAATGTTCCAAACTATGATAAAGATAATATTCCGGTTATGAATGCCGGTTGGGGCAGTACAAGAATTTTAACAGCAAAAGATTTACAAGACATTCGTGCAGATGCAGCAAAATATAGTAATTTTTCAGAAGCATGGGACCAAGGTTATTCACGCAAATACCGAGAAGAAGATGATAAATTAAAAACCAGTAATTGTCATATTTTGGGTAAACAAACAAACAAGGGTATTTATAATAACCAAGGGGTGAAAGCTTATTATGATGGTGGACCGACTGATGTCTTGTACAATCCGGGTAAACACATGTTGCCTACGGATTGCATAGCCAATCCGGGAAATTCTGGTGGTGGAATCGTATCTGGAAATGTTTTATATGGTGTTACATCTTACGGTTTTGGCGGGATAGATTGGACAATTGAACGTGGGATGCTAAGTACCTTTTCCAACAGTAGCCAATTTCTTAAACGTCTTAACGAATTAAAACAACAATATCCTGCTACGGTTAATAATCCCCAAAATTCTGCACAACCAACATCGCCTGTGCAGAAAAATCCAGAACCAAAACAGGATACAAACGATGCGAAAAAAACAGATACCAGTGCGTCGGGTGCGAAAGACAAAGACAAACAACAACAGCCGCAGATCCCCAGTAATTCTGGGCAGAATACACAAGTGCCACCGGCAACGTCTGTACAGCCAAATCCAGACGAAAATCATGATGCAAACAATAATCCATCACAAACAGGTGCTGATACATCTGGTGCCAAAGATACAAATGATCAACAGTCGGGTGCAAATAATAATCCTGAACAGGTGGAAACACCTGTGCCGGCAAGTCCAACAGAACCGCAAGATACGGACACCCCACAACAACCAGAAGATAATACTGTTGGTGCAAATGAAATAGGCGCTGTCATACAAGATGTAGAAAACGAAAAAAATAAAATTTGTGGTGATGCTGAAAAAGATTTTGGCAGGATAAAAGATATGTCTGATGCAGAATTGGCAAACTTTGTTGCTAAAGCGGTTTATTGCAAAGAAAGGGAAGAAACTCTGGAAAAATTACAACGGGCGTATGATGAAGCCAAAGCCAAAGAACAATCGTTACCAAATCGTGCTTTGACCGCGTTGTCTGTCGCTGCGACTGGAATTGGTGGTATGCAGTTGCTGCAGGGTTTGGCAGAACAATCTGCGGACAAAGATGCAGCGGCTGATATGGCGGCATATATCGAAACAATGCGTTGCACCTATGGCAATGGACAACAGGTCAAAGCCGGTCCCGAAGAAATCGAATTACCAGGTGCAAATGATACAGAATTAATGAACCTGCGTGGGCAATATCTGTCGCTGGCACAAGATTTGAAAGAACGCAAAGAAGCGTTGGGTATGAAACCTGGAATTGAAAGCGAACTTATTATGGATCGCGCATCAACAGGTCTTTATGACGATGAAAACATCGGGATAACCAGTGGAAAATACGGATCACTTTATCGTGCACAGGCATTGAACAGTGAATCCGACCAACAAAAGATAGCAGATCAACAAAACACATCATCCAATCGTGTTAAATACGGTGGTATTGCCACCGGTTCAGGTGTTGCTGTTGGGGTCGCAGGGGATTCGCTTGTCAACGGCAAATTAAATGATTTGATACACGGAAAGAAAGAGGCGACAAAAGCAGACCAACAACAAAACACAGATGATAAATCTGGGGATATTATGCAGATTATTTCTGATAAAATTGGTTCTGTTTCAAAACAATAAAAAATTTTCTTTGCCGTTGTTTGTAAAAGTGTAAGTATGTAAATATGAAAAAGATTTTGCTGTTATTATTATTGTCGGCTTGTGCGGGGGCGGGTTGGAAAGCCCCTGATGATTTTGTGTTGGTTCCGATTAAATCTGGTGAATATGAAATTGCCACATGGCAAAAAATGAACGACCCAAAAAATAACACTGTTCATATTTATATTGAAGGTGACGGTCGTTCTTTTAATGCGTACGGACAACCGACGTCTGATCCAACACCACATGGAACTTTCGTACGTGATTTAGCAATGCGTGACAATTTTGTAAATGTTGTTTATGTCGCACGCCCATGTCAGTTTATAAAGACTGATTCTTGTAATGAAACAGATTGGACAAATGGACGCTTTTCTCAAAAAATTATAGATGCAGAAAGCGGTGTTATAAACCAAATCGGAAAAGGTAAAAAAATAACGATGATAGGATATTCTGGTGGCGCAATGGTGTCGGGGTTAGTTATTGAACAAAATCCAAAATTGAAAATTGAAAACTGGATAACGATTGCAGGTGTTCTGAATCATAAAAAATGGACAAACTATTTTGGCGATGAAGATTTAAACGAATCGTTAAACATGACAAAATTACCAAACGTTCCGCAAATTCATTTTATTGGTGCGCGTGATAAAACTGTGCCTTATGAATTAGCAAAAACCTGGGCGAAAGAATCGGATATAAAAATAGTTCCCAATGCTACACATAAAGATTTTGATAATCTGAAAATATTTGAATAAAAATATTCTTAAAAAAACAAATGGTTGGGGCAGCTGGATTCGAACCAACACTAGCGGAGTCAGAGTCCGATGTTCTACCATTAAACTATGCCCCAAGGCGCCCTATATTATATACAGTTTATTATTTTTTTCAATCAAAATAATTATGATTTTATACATATACATTTTTTGTTGCGTTGTTGAAAATGTTGTTCTAGCATCAAGATGTAAGGACAAAAAAAAGGAGAGCACACAATGCATAAAAACTTCCATAATTTAGTATTAGGTGTGTCGGTTTTGCCGGCTTTGTTGGTCATGCCCGCTGTGGCTGATTATACTTGGGCACATCCTGATATCGATTCGTATTCAACTATTAACAGCAATGTTAACAAGACATTAAAAGATGTTGAGGCCAACGTTTTTACAGGAACTGCGATGCGTAATATCGTGAATGGTAATGTAGGTTTAGTTCTTGATGGAATAACACAAGCAGGAACACAGGAAATCAATGGTGTTTACGGAAACGTCTTTTATACCAGCTCCCAAATTGCAACTTTACAAGATGCAACGGCTCCAACAGATGAACAGAAAGTATTAAGACAATATGTTGATGGTGACGTGTCTGTTGTTGTAAAAAATAATTCTTCTGTTGCTAGAAATGTTATTGGAAACCAATTTTATATCAAAGCGCCAGATGAAATTGATGGTAATGTAGGTCTTTCTGGAAAGACCATGGTTACAATTAGCGATTCTTCTGTTGCTAAAAGTGTTCGTGGTGCCAATATTGGCGATGTCGCAAGTGAGACTGATGCAAAAATTTCTAATTTGAAAGTAGAAGATATAGAAATTAATATTGATAATTCTTTCGTTAAAGATGAAGTTATCTCTACAGGTTCGTACATATCTGCTGGAAATGTAAAAATTAATGTCACAGGAGATAGTGTCATTGGTTATACAGCAGCAGATTCTGACGTAGCTACTTCTGCATTGACAGGTGGCAGTTGGATTATCGCGGGTGTACAAAGAAATGACACTTCTGTTAAAAGTACAGAAGTTAATTTGAATACTGCTGGAACAATCAGAGTTGCTGGTGATGTTAATGCTGGCAGCCGTGAAAGAAGCGAATATAATAGCAACACAAATAGTGTTATTGGCGACGCAACATTAAATATGTTGGGTGGTGGTAATATTGAAATAGGTGGTGATGTTCGTGCTTATCATGTTGGTGGAAAAACGACATTGAATTTGACGGATATTAACGCAACAGTTGTTGGTAATGTTAAAGAATTTCAGACAATTAATATGGATGAGAATTCTGTGCTTACAGCCGATTCTTTAATTATGAAATCAAGCGATACTGTGAACGTTGTTTTGGCTGATACAAATAAGTACAGCAGAATCAATGTTAATACGTTGGACGCAAATGGTGCAGCATTAAACATGACCGTAAGAAAAGCAGGTACATATGATGTTGTGACTGTAAGCAATCCTATCGAAGAAGGCGATGATTTTACATGGAATCTGAACAACGCTATGTTTGATTTGGCACAAGAAAGCGGAACTGTTACAGCAACTGTAAAATCAGCAGAATCAATCGCGGGAAAAACAGGTTTAGCAAAAGATTCTGCACAGACTATAGCTCATGTCGCTAAATCAGATTCTGCACAATTGCAAGAATTGTCTCTGAAACTGCAAGAAAAATTGGCAGGTGGGGATACAGCATCTGTGGAACATGTTTCTCAGGCTATCAATCCTGAAACAAAATCTGTTTCTCAATCTGTTTCTTCTTCTGTTCAAAACGCAGTGGTCAGTTTAGCATCTGCCCGTATGGCTTCACCAAGTGTTGGACGTAACGGTGGTGATGTTGAATTGACATCTGGTGGTGTTTGGGCTCAAGGTTTGTTCAACAAATCTAAACAGGCTGATGCGTTCAATGGCTATACACGCGGAATCGCAGTCGGTATGGATGGAACAATCAACAAAGATTGGACAATCGGTGCCGGTTATTCGTTTGCACATTCTGACGTCACTGGAACAGCCCGTGATACAGAAATCGATTCCAATACTGTATTTGTGTACGGTCAATATAAACCATCTCAATGGTATGTGAATGCAATTGCGAATTACACAATGTCTGATTATTCAGAACGTGGAACAATCCTTGACAGCATAGCTGTCACTGGCGATTACGACGTCAATTCATTCGGTGGTGCATTGGCAACAGGATATGATTTTGCAAACGGTATAACCCCAGAACTTGGATTGCGTTATATGCACGTAAATGCAAATGATTATGCTAATTCTTATGGCATCAAGACCCACATGGATGATACAGACTTCTTGACTGGTGTCGCAGGATTAAGATATGCATTTGATATTGCAGCTACCAAACATATGACTTTTGCTCCACAATTAAGTGCTGCAGCAAAGTATGATATGTTATCTGATAAAAACGTCGCGACTGTTACAATGCCAGGTTTGGATGCCTATACTTTGGAAGGCAGCCGTCTGAACCGTATCGGTGGCGAATTTGGTATCGGTTTGGGTATGCAATATCGCAGTTTGGAAATGTCCGTCAATTATGATATTGATGTACGTGAAGACTACACTTCCCAAACAGGTATGTTGAAATTCAGATACAATTTCTAAGTCTGAAAATAGGGCAAAAAGAAAGGGTCGAAATATTCGACCCTTTTTTATTTTTTTTCGCGAGCATGTTTTTTATAATCTGTGGCATTAAGTCCGCTTTCAATTTTTGGCAAATTAAATTCGCTGTCCATTTCGTGAAGCTGCTTTACCATGATGGCTTCGATTTCAGCTCGTTTTTTCTCAAATTCTTTGCCACGTAATTTAGAATCAATATATATTGGTTCGCCAATACGGCAAGATATAGTGCCAAATAATTTTGGAATCATGAACTTGTCCCATCTGTCCATGTATACAGGACGAGAACAAGAAAAACAGCAAGGAACAATAGGGGCTCCTGTCATGCGGGCAAAATATAAAGCCCCATCTTGCAAGTGCAACGAAGGACCCGAAGGACCATCAACAGGAACACACATTGAAACATTTCCTTTTTGCATAATTTTGACGCCTTCGCGTAAGACAGCCACAGCGCCGTCAGATGTAGAACCGTAAATCGCACGCAGCCCAAACAGACGTTGCAGGCGTGCCATAATTCTGCCGTCTTTGTGACGCGATGCGACACAGTAAGATTTGATGCGGGCAGATTTTATTACTGGTGACAACATGGCGCAACGTCCATGAAAGAACACAAATACGACCGGTTTTTTACGATAATTCTTTAATGATTCTGTGTTTGTAAACTTACGACGTGAAGTCAGGTATATAAACCAAGTGATGCAAGCTAATATGGTCACAATAACCCATTGCAACGCAGTGTTATGTAATATTGGTGTCCAAAAAGATTTCCAAAGTTTTCTTAAAAATTTATACATGCTTTTACCTTTTTATATGAGAATTTTACCAGAAAAAAGCCATTTTGCAAATTTAAGGCGCGTCTTGACAAAATTATTTTTTATACTATATTGGTAATATAAGGGGTGTGTAATATTATGTCTGTAAACAAAAATGTGATAATCGCTCCGATTTTTGACCAAAGTTTTGACGGCGTTTGGTCTGATTTTACACGAATTGAATTATTATGTGATCGCGAAAACGGGCTTTCTGTTAGTAATATTGATAAAAAACGCATCTTGTTAGGGCACGAAGTAGATTGGAAATATCAAAAAAACAATTTTGCATTTGCGGCATATGACGGAATCGAAATGGTCGGATTCGCCACTGGTTATCAAGAAAATATAACTGATATGTATTTGCATAATTTGTATGTCGTCCCGAAATACAAAGGTTTGGGTATTGGAAAATCTTTGTTGAAACAAAGTGAACGTAATGCGACGATGAACGCAGATAAAATGACGGTCGTTTCTTTAAGTGAGGCATTGGGGTTTTATGAAAAACACGGCTACAGTATTCGTGACAAACGTAATTGTGAAAAAAAATTATCAGAGAATATTACAGGTGTTGTCCCTGTATTCGAATCAATCGATTGGTTGCGTGATATAGAAACCAATTTAGATATTGATACTATTGAATTAGAACAATATAAAAATTTGCCGATGTTCGCCTATGTTTCTTTGGGACGAAAAATAGACGGGGTAGCAGTTAAGACAAAGATTGGCGACACAAAAATTTGGATAAGTCCGAACAAGCGAAATGTGAAAGATTTTTACGAAAAAAGATTGTCGTCCGCTTTGGCAAAAGTAAGATAAAAAAACACCGCCGTTTTGGCGGTGTTTTTATTTTTACATCATCCCAGGCATGCCAGGGGCTGATGGTGTATTTGTTTTTTCTTCTGGGATTTCAGACATTACTGCACCAGTCGTCAAAAGGATGCCCGCGGTTGATGCCGCTGCTTGAATAGCTGTCTTAACAACTTTAGCTGGGTCGATAATTCCAGATTTCATCATATCGACATATTCGCCTGTCTGGGCATTGTATCCGAAATTATAATCTTTGTTTTCAGAGATTTTGCCGACTACGATTTCGCCAGATACACCCGCATTTTCTGCTATCTGCATGCATGGGGTTACAATTGCACGACGGACAATATCGATACCTACATTTTGATCTTGGTTTGCACCGGTCAGGTTTTTCAGAGATTCTGTCGCACGTACCAATGCAACGCCGCCACCTGCAACTATACCTTCGGCAACTGCAGCACGTGTAGCGGCCAATGCATCGTCTACACGGTCTTTCTTTTCTTTAACTTCGACTTCGGTCATTCCACCAACATGGATAACAGCGACACCACCGACCAATTTAGCCAATCTTTCTGCCAGTTTTTCACGGTCATAATCGCTGGTTGTGTCTTTCAATGCTTTGCGGATTTCGTCAGCACGAGCTTTGATTTCGTCAGCATCGCCACCACCGTTTACCAACAAAGTTTTATCTTTGGAAATAACAACGCGTTTTGCAGAACCCAAAACCGATTGATTGATGTTTTCAAATGTCATGCCCATATCGTCAGATATAACTGTTGCGCCGGTCACAATTGCGATGTCTTTCAACATTTCTTTGCGGCGGTCACCAAAGCCTGGTGCTTTGACTGCGCAAACTTTCAATCCGCCACGCAAACGGTTCAATACCAATGTCGCCAACGCTTCAGATTCAACATCTTCCGCAATAATCAACAATGGACGACCAGATTGAGCGATTGGTTCCAATATAGGAAGCAATGCTTGCAGGCCAGTGATTTTCTTTTCAGAAACCAAGATTGCCGCATTTTCCAATTCTGCCAACATTTTTTCGCTGTTTGTTACGAAATATGGCGACATAAAGCCTTGATCAAATTGCATGCCTTCGACTACATCGATTTCGGTATCAAGTCCTTTTGCTTCTTGGACAGTGATAACACCTTCTTTGCCGACTTTTTCCATAGCGTCTGCAATTTTTTGTCCGATATCAGAATCACTGTTTGCAGAAATTGTTGCAACTTGTGCAATTTCAGACGAATCTTTGACCGGACGAGCATGTTTTTCAATATCGGCAACAACGGCTTCAACAGCAATATCAATACCGCGTTTTACGTCCATTGGGTTCATGCCTGCCGCGATAACACGACGACCTTCGCGGAAAAGGTTTTGGGCCAAGACTGTTGCTGTTGTTGTTCCGTCACCAGCACTGTCGCCGGCGCGTTTTGCAACCTCTTGAATCATCTTTGCACCGATATTTTCGGCATTATCTTTTAATGAAACTTCTTTGGCTACGGTGACACCGTCTTTGGTTGCCACGGGTGCACCATAAGCGCGTTCAATCACAACTGTGCGACCCTTTGGCCCCATTGTGATTTTTACAGCGTTCGCCAATTTATCAACGCCCGCTGCCAGTTTATCTGTATTAAATACAATATCTTTTGCCATGGTTTATTCCTTTTATAATATTCCGAGTATGTCAGATTCTTTGATTAAAACATAATCTTTACCGTCAATTTTAACTTCGTTTGCAGATGACGCCCACTTTGCAAACAATACAACATCGTCTTTCTTTACCGATACAGGAATCTTTTGTCCGTTTTCATATATTCCGTCGCCGGTCGCAATCACGCGTCCGCGGGAAGGTTTTTCTTTTGCATTGTCCGGTATAATAATTCCACCGGCAGTTTTATTTTCTTCTTCAATTCTTTCTAATAAAATATAGTTATGCAATGGTTTGAACATATTAAGCACTCCTTTGCTATGCGTGAAATATAGTTAAAAAAATTAGTATTTCAAGTCTTGACTTTATATATATTTGTGGGATCATTCATTAGTGTAAAAAAAGGTTTTTAGATGAACGATAGTCAAAAAAATGGCTGGATTTTGAGTGGGTGCATCTGGGCCGCGATTGTGTTGTGTTTGGATATCGTATACATTGGAAAGGTAAAATCAGAATATGATAAATTGAAATTAGAACAATTGAAAAAGAATGTTGTCAAATCTGATTCTTTGAAAGATTCATTGGTGGTTGCACCGTGGTTAAAAGCACAAAAACAAAAAGGACGTCAAAATGTACGATAAAAATAATGTTTTCGCGAAGATTTTGCGTGGGGAAATCCCGAACAAGACGGTTTACAGCGACGATAATGTACTGGCTTTTTATGACGTTGCACCTCGTGCAAAGGTGCATGTTTTGGTGATTCCGCGCGGCGAATACACTGATATTTTTGATTTTACTCAAAATGCACCAGCAGATGTTCAGGTGGCTTTTTGGTGTGGCGTTCGTAATACTGTTGAAAAATTAGGCTTGCGCGATAATTTCAGAACTGTTGCAAATACTGGTCGCGGGGCGGGGCAGTCCGTGATGCATTTCCATGTACATATTATGAGTGATGAAAGATTTATCGAAGACTTTTAATATTCGTGTAACGCCGCACGCTAAACAAAACAAAGTCATTGAAAATGACGGTGTTTTGCGTGTTTATACCACTGTTGCGCCCGAAAATGGGCGCGCCAACAGTGCTGTTATTGAATTGTTGTCAGCTTATTTAGAAGTACCTAAATCAAGAATCAAAATACAAAAAGGCTTAACAGGTCGCGATAAGGTCGTTTCCGTCGATTAGCCTTTTTATAAGGTCTTCAGGTGTATTTACCACATGTAAATTATAATCGTCCGCACTTGGCATAAAACCTTCTGCTTGCATATGAGTCATAACTTGACCGAATATTTCCCAATATTTAGCAGTGTTCAGCATATAAATAGGTTTGCAAGATTCCCCAACCTGTTGTTTGGTCATGATATCTGTCATTTCATCAAGTGTTCCGATGCCCCCAGGCAAAATGACAAAAGCATCAGATAAATCAAACATTTCTTCTTTACGGGCGGAAAGCCCATCTACAATCTTTACATCTATTTCTTTTTGGGCTGGTTCTTGCAGGGATACCACATGTGTTGTTGATATTCCTATTACATTTCCGCCGTTTTCGATAGCTGCGCTGGATACTGTCCCCATAAGGCCCACATTTCCACCACCAAAAACAAGAGTTATTTTGTTTCGTGCTAATAATTCACCAACTTTACGAGCATCACGTGCATATTCTGGGTTGTTTCCAAATTGGTGACCACAATAAACAGCCACAGATTTTATTTTACGATTCATCTTTCTTTTTCCTTTATTTTTGGAAATTATACCATAAAATAAACCTGTTATGAATCAAAAGTTTGCGGATTTTATGTCTATTTATAAAGGTGTAAAAATGGCCGTTGCGGTTAGTGGCGGCGTTGATTCCATGTGTTTGCTTTATTGGTTGCATGAAGTGGGGGCCGATATTGTCTGTTTGCATGTTAACCATAAATTGCGTCCCGAAGCTGATACAGAAACAGACTATGTTAAGGAAGTATGTAAAAAACTGAATGTGCCGTGTCATATTTTTTACTGGACGGACGAAAAACCAGAAAAAGGTCTTGAAGCTGCCGCAAGAGAAGCCAGATATAAAATGATGACAGATTTTTGTCATGAAAATAATATTGAATATTTATTGACCGCACATCAAAGCGATGACCAAATCGAAACTTTTTTGATGAATCTTTCACGTGGCAGTGGGTTATATGGTTTGGCCGCTATGATGTCGGAATCTGTTCGTGACGGTGTCAAGATTTTGCGTCCTTTGTTAGAAGTATCGCGTGCCGAAATCAAAAAATATTGTGACGATAACAATATCAAATATTTTGTTGATTCTATGAACAGTGACGAACATTATACGCGTGTAAAAATTCGTAAAAACAGACACTTTTTGAACGATGTTTTGGGTATAAGTGATGCACGGCTTTTGTTGGCAATTCAGAACCTTTCACGGACACGTCAATGGTTGGACAAATACATTGCGGCGCGCGTTGAAATGGTTATTCGTTCGTGGGGCGCATTGTTTGCCACATCTTTTTTGTTTGACGAAGCGGAAGAAATTAGATTAAAGTTCTTGGGTACTTTAATTCAGAGAATAGGTGGGGATATTTACCCGATACGCTTGAATTCTTTGCAGAATGCATTATCTAAATTGAGTGCTGATTGCAAATTTACATTGGGACATTGTACGATTCGGAGACTTAACGACAGAATCTTGATTGTTCCAGAAGGAAAACGAACAAGTTTTAGGAAAAGACATGAAAAAAGAAAACATATTTAGAAAGAAAGATGGTTCCAAGTTTTATTTAATCGCTTTTGCGGTTTTGTTTATCGCATTGATTGCGCGCATAGCTTATGTTGGCAATGCAAACAAACCAATTGTGTCAGAAGTTGCGACACCAAAAGCCCCAGTCGAATTATCTTTTTCTGATGTTTTGCGTCGTGCGAACGATATCAAAACAATGGATATTAACAAAGATAACATTGCTACAGGTACACTGAAAGATGGGACCCAATATCGTGCAACAATTACCTATAATCCTGAATTATTGGAAAAGATTTCTAAAAACGGTGCGGTCGTTTCCATTAATAACAGAGATTCTATGTGGGACGGTGTTGCCAAATG
>Ga0310786_10004842_pt1 | contig 18559 bp, 18 predicted proteins | sample AusTroGonzalo_MG_FD_203881 | JGI IMG/M metagenome (GOLD analysis project Ga0310786, IMG submission 203881) | Bovine rumen microbial communities from tropical cattle in Woodstock, Queensland, Australia - Gonzalo_03 (v2) (version 2) | ecosystem: Host-associated > Mammals > Digestive system >... | reverse complement strand
CCTCTATTTAATTATACTTTAGATATAAAAAAAATTCCCATAATATATGGAAATTTTACTTATTATTTACGAAATAATTTCTATTTAGTTCTGATAAATGAAGGATCTTCACAAAACTCTGGGAATAAATATTCAATTTCTTCGTTTGCTATGCCTCTATTTAATAAATAAACTAGAGAATCGCAAGCTTGAACAGAATCAGATACATTTAAAAGTAATTCATAATCATTTGTTTCTTGATTATATTCATAAGCTGAATATTCTAAATCATTTGTTTCTTTATTTGCTTTAACAATCTTTTTATAGTTTTTACCATTAATAGTTAAGTCAAGTTCTAAATAATCTTTACCAATTGTATAGTCTCTTTCTGCTCCATTTTCAAACACGATTTGAATATTACCTGCATCATAACCTTTTTTAGCACGAAGTATTGGTGTTACTTCACCATAAATATTAATGTTTTCGTGTTCTGGTACGAATAATGTTCTATCAATTGTATAAACTCCACCATTACTATTAATTAAAAGATTATAAATATCATTCATGATGATATCACGAATTTTTGCATCAGTTAATTCAAATAACTCTTCTCCAATACATATTGCAATATTATATACATCAACTAATACATTTTTATTATTTAATTTAGTATATAAAGTTTCTTTAGCAATATTTGCAGCATTTTGTGCTTCTAACAAAGTTTGCTTTAATTCAGATTTTTTCATTTTAAATAACTCCTTTTTTACATGTGAAATATACTATACAACAGTAATAAGTAAAAAGCAATATAAAAAAAACTTACCTATTTAGGTAAGTTTATTTAAATATATTATTTTCTAACTGATAATTTTTTATTTACATAAAATAATATTATACATGTAGAAATTGTTGTAAAAAGTAAATTAAATAAAATTATTTTAGTTTCACTAATTGTTTTATCATATTTACCATCAATATCATCAAAGACATCATACCTATCTTTAACATCTTGTTTGTACATTAAATTAATTTGTTTTTTGATAGATTCATCATCTGATGAATCATAACCTTGATATACTTTTTTACCTATAATAATTACTGGAACACCAGATGCTTGAAAATTCATTTTTTCAGCAACTTTTTCTAGTAAATCACGGTTATTACTATCAAGCCATATTTCATATGAAACTAATTTAAATTTATATCCTTCAGTTTTAGCTAAATTATTTAAAAAATCTAAGAATTCAGAACAGTGAGGACAACCTGCACCTCTAAACATATAAATTGGTACTTGCTTTTTATTTTCAGAATAAGCAGTAAATACCTCTTCTATTTCTTCGTCCTTTAAAGTTTCTTTTAAGTTCATTGATTTATAACCATCTTTAACGCTTGATGCAAAAACATTAATTGGTAATATAAGTAAAATTAATAAAGTAATTAATATTGTTTTTTTCATAATATTTCCTCCAAAAATATTATATCAAACATATAAAAAATAACAATAAAAAAACTTGAATATTAACTTATCCAAGCTTTCTATAATAAGTTGGTGCAGGTAAAGGGACTTGAACCCATATGGATCGCTCCGCTAGATCCTAAGTCTAGTGCGTCTACCAATTTCGCCATACCTGCATATATAAAATGGTGGACCTCGTAGGACTCGAACCTACGACCGCCCGGTTATGAGCCGGATGCTCTAACCAACTGAGCTAGAGGTCCAATTGCTATTTAATAATAACACAAAATATATGTAGTTGCAAATAATTTTTAACAAAAAACATACTTATTTTAAGTATGTTCTTTGTTTTTCTTTATTTTGTTTATATATAGAATAATCTGACGGGATTACGATTTCTTTTTTAATAATTAATTTTTCATGATTTAATTTAAATTTAACCCATTTAAAGAAATTACTTGGATTATTTAAATAAGTTACTTCTCTAACTTTATCTTCCATAGAAGCATGTGGATTATCTAATTTAAATATATATTTATCTTTTTCTTCTTCCCACTCTTCATTATATTTATTGTATCTTTCATTTGCTTCTTCTAATTTTTTATCAGCTATTTTTTTATCTTCTTTAACTTTATTTAATTCTTCAACACTTTGTTTAAATAAATTTAAAAACTCTCTTTCTGCATTTAGAAGATCTATTTTACTTTGTCTTTCCATAATTATTAACCCCCTTTTATAAAGTTATAAAGAGGTAAGTATTACTTACCTCCTTGTAACATATTAAGTAAATCAATTTTAAACATTTCTTTGGAAGCATTATTTTTAGAAATCATAATACCTTTATAAGTTGTAAGCTCTGATCTATGACCTTCAAGTAAAATTTCTGTTGGAGTAATGGTATCAAGCATTACTACTTTATCTTTTTTGTAAACGATATATTTTACTTTAATATCACCATATACTTGAGCAAACATCTTATCACTTGGTAATTTAAGTTCATAAGTTTCAGTACCATCTTTTTTATTAGTAGCTACTTTTTCACCTAAGAACTCACCATTTTTTAATGAATGATAATAATCAAAAGTTAATCTTTTAAAAGCAAGCATATTATACTTTTTAAGTGCTCTTTCTAACTTTTTATATTCATTTTCATTAATATAATCTAAAACATAACCTTTCATAATTAAAACCCCCCGTTTTATCCAAAAGATCGGTTATTATCGGTACATATCGCACTCGATATCTTTCTTTTGTGATTTAATATTAACATTTTTTCGAACAAATGTCAACATTTTTTTGCATTTTTTATTATTTATCGATATTTAGTTCAATTATTGTTTCTCCAATGTTCCAATTATTTAAATAGTACTTAACTACTCTTTTGTCTTTTTTTAATAGCTCATGAACCCTATTTTTAAGGATTCCTTCGCCTTTTCCATGAACAATTGCAATGACTCTATTTTTTAATTTTACATTATCAATAATAAATTGAGTAACATAAAGGGAAACACTATCATATGTTTCCCCATGTACATCAAGCCTTGGTGATTTACTGGTTAAAATATCACTAGGCATTTAAATTACCATTATTATCAAAATTATTATTCATTTGAGCTTGCATAGCTTGTTGGTAGTTCATTGCATTAGTTTGAGCATATGTTTGATTAGGATAAGGAATATTTGAAGCACTTTCTGGTTGAACTGTATTTACTTGAGGTACTGGCTCACTCATTATTTGAGGAGTAGCTGGAGTCTCAGTATAAACATTTTGATTAGCACTTGGCATATTTTGCGTTTCAACACTTACATTTTGTGTATTTTGAACATTAGTTTGAATGTTACTTTGAACATCACTTGGTGTTTGAGGAGCAACATTTATTTGTGAATTTACAGGTGGTTGTTGTTGAACAGCACCAGGGAATTTTTCATTATAATAATTTGTTACTTCAACAAGTGTTGGAATTGAGAATCTAGCACCTAGTTTTTGAACAGATAAACCAGCAGTTATATTTGCATATCTAACAGCTTTTTCAATGTCATATCCTTTAGCTACAGCATAAGTAAATGCTCCATGGAATATATCTCCAGCTCCAGTTGTATCAACAGGAGTTACCTTTAAACCAGGCATAATCTTTATTTCATTATTAACTGCATATAAAGCACCTTTATCTTCAAGTGTGATAACTACTTCAGATTTAGGATATTTATTTTTAAGTTGAGTATATATTTGCACAAGAGTATTAGGGTTAGAAAAATCAAATTTCATTTTAGTTTGAGTTTCTGCAAAACCTTTGGATGTAACAATATACTTACAATATTTACATAACTCTGTAAGTTCAGGTGTTATTCTACCAGCATCAATAATACTAATAGCATTAGGATACTTATTAATAGCATTCATTGATGCAGTATATTCATGGCCATCAATTAAAATAACATCTGGATCCATATTAAAATCATATTTTTTCATTGATGGTCTTTCACCAGCTATATTAAAAAGGGTACGACTTCCATTTTTCTTATTAATCATAATAAAAGAAACTGAAGTAGGTTTTTCATAGTTAGTTTCTAAATAATCTGTATGAACACCAACACTTTCAAATTCTTTCTTTATTTTAGTACCATAATCATCAGATCCAACAACACCAGCATAATATGTATCTACTCCCCATTTACCAAGTAAATAAGCGGCATTACCTGCAGGACCTCCACCACACATAGCATTTTCTGTTAAACGATACTTTGTATTTTCTACTGGATATTCATCTACTGGACATGATATATCATAAGAAGAATGGCCAATTACTAATATTTTCATTTGTCAATCACCTTTCCTATTCTCATAATAAATTATACACTATATAAAATAAAAAATAAAGCATTGAAATGCTTTATTTTCTTTTTCTTTCATATGGATTTTTATCTAAATATTTTCGGTAATTATTTAGCGATATATCATCTATTATAGTAAATGCACTACCATCAAATATATCCCCTTTTATAATTTCATCATTCATATTAAAGGTAATTATTTTTAAATAATCTTCACATACTTCAACAATAGGTATATGATCATATTCTTTTAAACCTAAAGCATATCTAGCGCATCCACCATCAATATTAAGTACATCTCCTTTTTTATACAAATAATAACCATCTTTATTATTTACAGGTGTATGTCCTATGATAGTAAAATATTTTTTATTACCTACATTATTAAAACGTTTAAATAGATCTTCTTCTCTAAACCAAACATATGATTCATTAAACATATTTAGATCATTAATAAATATATTACAGTTTTTTTCGATACTACTTGGACATTTAGCATGAACCAGTACTATTTTTTTACCACATATTTCTTCATTAAACAAATGGTATATTGGTAAGTCGCCTACTTCATTTTTGAAGTTTATTATGTCTTTACCTTCATATCCATTTTGTGATAAATCATAAAATGTTTTTCTCCCACCATTAGATACATCAAACCATGTTGTATCAGGAATTAACTTTTTATGTTCCAAATCATTAATAAGTTTATACATCATATATTCATGATTTCCACCAAGATATATCACTCTGAAATTATTTTCATCATCCATCATATTAAGTAAGTGCGGAAGCATAATATATGAATCTTTTCCCCTATCTATTAAATCACCATTAATAAATAGACAGACTTCCTCATCCTTACTTAAATTAGTTAAAAAACTAATTAATGGAAAATATATATCACCTACACCATGTAAATCACTAACAATAAACTTTCTCATAAGAACAACCTCAGTTTTGTTTTAAATTATATTAACATAAATAAATAAAAAAATGGAACTAAATTAGTTCCATTTTATTATTTATCTTCAAGTTTTAATGCTTGAACGTAATAAACAATGTTTACAGGTGCATATACAGCACAGATGATGAATAATAGTGATATATTTTCAATACCAATAGCATTACATATAGCAGCAAGTGCATATAAAATACCAGATACTAATAAAAGTACATTTACTTTTCTACTGATGATACTTAAAATACCACCAACTAAAGTAAATAAACCTGGAACTAAGAATACTAATGCAACGTTGTATGAAGATACATCTACAGATTCAATATCATCAGCTGCAATAGCTACACAACATAATAAAGCTCCTAAAATAATCATAATAATTCCAGCAGCCATTCTGTATCCATTATGTTTTTTCTTATTCATCATTTTTTCACGGAAATATTCATTTACATCATTTCCAACAGCAGCACTACTTGCAGCTTCTCCTGCTTTAGCGCCACAACTTGTACAAAATTCATCTTTTAATTCTGCACCACATTTACCACAAAATTTAGTCATAACACATCCTCCATTAAAACTTTATCATAATGAATATTTATTGTCAATTTTATATATTATAAAGTTAAAAAAATAGTCAAATAAATTTGACTATTTTATATTTTTTTAAGCTCATATACTTCATCAACTTTTTCAGATACATTCTTTGAATGAGTAACAATAATAACACATTTATTTTCTTTATGGGCTAGATCAATAAATATTTTCATTATTTCATCTTCAGTATCTTTATCTAAGTTACCTGTTGGTTCATCAGCTAAGATAATTTCTGGATTATATGAAAGTGATCTAGCAATTGCTATTCTTTGTTGTTCTCCACCAGAAAGTTTTAATACACGTCTACTAGCTAATTTTTCACTTAAACCTACTCTTTTCATAAGTTCTCGTGCTTTTATCTTTTTATCAATTCCTTTTAAATTATTAATATCCATTGATAAAATTATATTTTCTTCAGCAGTATAACTTGGAAGCAAATTATAACTTTGAAATACAATTCCAACATCAGTATTTCTATACTTATCTAAATTCATATTTTTAAGTTTTTTATCTTTATATAAGATGTCACCATCATACTTTTTTTCAAGTCCACTTATTAAAGATAAGAGAGTTGTTTTTCCTGAACCGCTTTTACCTTTAATAGCATATATTTTACCTTTATCAAAAGAATAAGAAATATTTTTAAGTACGTATTCATCTTTTTTTGCATCACTATATCTATATGATACATTTTTAAGTTCTAATTCATGCATATTAACTTCTCTCCTTTAAAATAGTAAGTGGTGAAAATCTTAGTATTGCAACAATACTTCCAAGAGATGACACTAATATTAGTAAAACACCTATTCCAAGTAATTTACCAGTTACTTTTAAATCTACAGCAGCATTAATTTTGTCAATTTCATCAACTTTAGCTACACCAAAATCCTTATTTTTAAAGTTTTTTGCATCTGGTCCACCAAAGTTGTTTTCGATATTATCATATTTTTCTGAAGCACTATTTATTTCGTTTTTAAGTAAATTATTAGATATTGGAACAGACATTGTTGAACCAACTGCAGTACCAATTAATAGTGATACTACACCAACAACCATAAGTTCTATAATAAATTGAAGTGACAATTTACTTTTTTTCATTCCAATTGTTCTTAAAACACCTATTTCATACTTTCTTTCTCTTATGTTAATCATATTAACTATAATTAAAACAATTGCACCTATTATAAGAGTAATAATTAAGAAAGTTGTTGCAAACACTTTTACATTATTAATAGATTTAGTAGCACCTTCTATTTCACTTAAATTGTTAGAAACTTTGTAGTATTCACCTAAACCTTTATCTTTAACTTCTTTTTCAAATTTTTCAGCACTTTCTTTATCTTTTAATTCAAATATAGGTGTTATAGTTGCTGACACTTCTTCATCAGCTTCTATAATAGTTTTTACAAAATTACTATTTGTAATTATTTTATTTGCACTATTTGAAAACATTGAATTAAGATCATTTGCACTATCAGATGTTTCTTTATATATTCCTGAAATATTAGCTTCATAAGTTAATTTTTCGTTTTTAGGATCAACTAATGTAATAGTATCACCTACATTAAGTTTATTAAGGGTTGCTAGTTCTTCTGAGATAATAACATCATTTCCACTAAAATCACTAGATACCTTACCTTGAGTAATTTTATATGATCCATCTATAAATTCTTTCATACTTTCATATGAATCATAACCAACTAAATTAAAAGCTCCAGCATCTTTCTTTTCATTATATATTTTTTCTGTAGTCTTTTTAGTTGTAGTACTATCAGTCATAAAACCTGATCCCATTGGTGGCATTCCAGGTCTTCCTTCTCCACCGCCAAATTGTCTTGTAGTTCTTTTAGTAGTAACCTCAGTTTTTTCTTTAACTAAACTATCAGTTGCTTCTGTTATATCTTTAGCATTAACATTTATATCATAAGTATATGTTAATTTAGATACATATTTAGAATCAGCAAATTTTTCTATTTCTTCTAGTGATAGAGACTCAATATCATTAAATGATTTAATCATCTCTTCTTGAGTTTTTTCACTATCTCTAAAAGATTCCATCATACTTCTTCTATCAAAAGATATAGTTGCTGTTAACTTATTTTCCTTCTCATATGATGAAACAATATTTGATGCACTTTGTCTTATTGCAAGGGTTATTGCAACAGATGCACCAATAACAATAAAAATTATCGCAATTAAAATATTTCTACCTTTATTTCGCATAATATTTTTAATTGCATTTTTAAATATATACATATTTATTCCTCTCTTTCTATTTAAAAATATATACATCTAAGCTTAAATAAAAATTAAAAAGAATCAAATATTTAAAAAATATTTGATTCTATATAAATTAATTTATCTAAGTAATTAAAGTCAAAATATTAGAAAGGAGTAGCTTTAATAATTTATACAACGTAACTTAGATAAATAAATGTCAATGTGTCATGGGTTATTTTTAAGTTTTAGGTCTTTTTATTTAATCTATATACATCACATCCTTTATCATTGATTTACAAGTACATTATATAAACTATATATTAAATAAAACTTAAAAAAACAGAAAATATTTAAATTTTCTGTTTTTTATAATTTTACTGTAAACGTTGTGATGCCTTTATTACAATCTACACTTATTTCTCCATCATGCATTTCAACTATCTTTTTAGCTATAGATAAACCTAATCCATAGTTATCAGATTTTCTATTTCTAGATTTATCAGATTTATAAAAGCGATCAAAAATCTTTTCTCTATCTTCTTCTTTTATTTCTTCACCTTTATTAGACACTTTTAAATATATATTTTTATCTTGATATAATGTTACATTAACTTTCCCTTTATCAGAACTATATTTAATAGCATTATCAATTAAAATACTTATTAATTCTTTTATTTTTTCTTCATTTACTTCTAAATATATATTTTCTTTAATATCATAATTAAATTTTAGCTTATGTTCAAAGAATAAACTTTCATATGGTAAAAGTGAAGATTCAACTAGTTTTGATAAATTCAATTTTTCTTTTTTAAACTCTTTTATATTATTTTCTAATTGACTTAAATCAAGTAGTTCTTTAACTAGTTTACTCATTCTATCAGTTTCATATTTTATATTATCTAACCACTTTTTATCATTATCTTCTGAATAAGCATCTGCTGATGCCATAACAATAGCAATTGGAGTTTTAAGTTCATGTGATGCATCTGCAATAAATTTTTTCTCTCTTTCAAAACTCTCAACAACAGGTTTAGTTATCCATTTTGTTAAAATATTAGATACTATAAATGAAATAATTTCAGTTAAAATAAAGATAATAAATGAGATTGTAATATATCCATTGATTCTAGATGTTTGATAAGAATTATCTACAACAGTTAATATATTATCTTTAATTCTATATGAGTATTTGTTAAATATAATATTTATATTTTCATCTTTCTTTTTCTTAAAAGATGTAACTTTTTTAGCATAATTAATAACTTTTGTTGTATCTTCATCAGCATTAAAAATAGCTTTAATTAATCCTTTATAACTTCCATCTTCATCTAGTTCAAAAGTAAATACTTTAAAATCAATAAATACCTCATTTTTGACGTTTGGTGGAAGCTGCGTCATAAAGTTAAAATCAAAGTTACTAAGTGTTCTTTCACTTCTTTCAAGTACTCTTTCTATTTCTTGTTTTTCACGATTATATTCACGAATATTATTAAATAAAAGTATTGAAATAGAAAATATATTAAGTATTAAAAATATCGTAATAAATAACTTAATCTTCATCCTTTTCATTTTTTACCTCTAACTTATATCCTACATTTCTTATGGCTTTAACATTCAAAGTAGAATTTATTAATTTTAAATTTTTTCTTAAAAAAGAAAGATATGCTTCTAAACTATTACTTTCAACTTCACTGTCATATCCCCAAATTTTATTAAAAATTTGTTCTTTATCCAACACTTGATTGAAGTTATTCATAAATGTTTCTAAAAGATGAAATTCTTTACCTATAATACTTATACTTTCTTTAGTATTATCATTTATTAAAAGCATTTTATCTACATCAAGGGTTGTGTTACCTAAATGTATATTATTATCTTTACCATTTTTTCTAAGTTGAACATTTACTCTAGCTAAAAGTTCATCCATATGAAATGGTTTAGTTATATAGTCATCTGCCCCATTATTTAAACCACTTAATTTATCTTCTATAGTACTTTTAGCCGTAAGCATTAATACTTTACTTGATACATCTTCATCTTTAATAGTTTTTAATATTTCGAAACCATCTTTATGAGGAAGCATTACATCTAAAATAATAAGATCATATATATTAGCTAATGCTTCATCAAGCCCTTCTAAACCATCAGTTTTAATTACAACATCATAGTTTTTACTTACAAGCATTGATTTAATTGCATCAGCTAAATTATATTCATCTTCAATTATAAGTATTTTCATTTATATCACCTGATTTTATTTAATCAATAAAAGATTAAATAAATATTAAATATATTATAACATAAAGAAAAAGCTTTTCTAGGAAAGCTTTTTCTTTATTTTTCTAATTTAATTTTTATTTCTTTTTCTTGATATTCATGACCTTTTACATATTTTACTTTAAGGGTAACAGAATCACCTTTATTTTTCTTATTTAAAACTTTTCTTAAATCACTTAATGATTTTATTTTAGTTCCATCAGCTTCAGTAATAATATTACCAATTTCAAGTTCAGAGTTTTCAGCATTACCACCACTAACGATTGATGCAACATAAAATCCTGATGGAAGATTATAATTTGATATATCGCCACTATTAGTCATATATCCTTCAATACCTATAGTTAAAGCTTTATTATCATCTTCTCCGTTTATTAAAGATGTAATTATATCTTCTACATCTGATATAGGAATAGCAAATCCCATTCCTTCAATTGATGCAGATGAAGATGAATAATTAGATGAATACTTAGCTGTATTTATTCCAACTACTTCTCCTTTACTATTAAGAAGAGCTCCACCACTATTTCCACCGTTTATAGCAGCATCAATTTGAATCATATCTTGGACATAATCATCTGTATCTACTTCTCTATTTAAAGCACTTACAACTCCTGTTGTAACTGATTGACCATAACCAAGCGCATTACCTATTGCAATGATACCATTACCAACTTTAAGTTCATCACTACTTCCAAGTGTAGCTATTTTAATATTTTCTAAAGTTTCTTTTTTAATTTTTTCTTTACTTACATTAACTATGGCAATATCTTTTCTTTCTGATACACCTTTTATAGATGCATCATAACTATTATCATCACTAAAATTAACCTTTAATTCATTAGATCCTTTTACTACATGATAATTAGTTAAAATATATATATTATTATCATCTTCAGCAACTACAATACCTGATCCAGCACCTTCAGTAGTATATTTATTAGATTCTCCAAAAAATGATGGTCCAAATCTACCTGAATCAACTATTGTTTTACTTGTTATCGCTACAATAGATGGCATTACTTCATCAACTATATCTGATACATCAGTAACATATACACCTTCAGATTTAACCTTTACAGTACTGCTATGTTTAAGATGTATTTTACTTTTCTCTTCTTTATCTTTTTCTGCCTTACTTTTAAACATTCCTTTATTGTAAGCAAAGACTAGTGCTCCAGCAATAATAAGCATAATAAATAATAAAATGAATGTAATAAGTAAATTATGTGATTTTTTTTCATTAGTAGAATTATCTACTAATTCTACTTCTTCTTCTATTTTTTTAGTTTCTTTTTTCATTTTTTTTCATCTCCTAATTTTACTATATATCAAAAAACTTAAATGAAACTGAAAATATATATTATTTTTCTATAACTTTTATAGATTTAATAATTGGTCTACTTTCTATATCAATTGATCCATTATTATCAATTGGTTTAGCTTTTTCTGCTATTTTATCTACAACATCCATACCTTTAGTAACATAACCAAAAGCAGCATAAGAACCATCTAGATATAATGCATCTTCATGCATTATAAAAAACTCAGATGATGCTGAGTTATTATCTGATGGTATTCTTGCCATTGATATAACTCCTCTTTTATGAGATATATTATTTTTTATATGGTTATCTAAAAATTCTCCTTTAATACTCTTAGCATCCATTTTATTTCCTTTTTGATCATAACCTCCACCTTGAATCATAAAGCCACTTATAATTCTATGAAATGTTAAACCATCATAAAAACCATCATTAACTAAATTAATAAAATTAGTAACTGTTATTGGTGCTGTATCAGCATCAAGTTCTAACTCTATTTTTCCGTATTTTTCTACTTCAATTTCAACATAATGTTTACCTTTTAAATAATTTTTATTATTATCTTCTTTATTTTTATTATTATCATTATTATTGTTTTTAACAATAATAAATAAACTAATAATTAAAATACTAATAATAACAAAAAATAATGCTACAACATGTCTTTTTTCCATAACTATTATATTTCTCCTTCATTATTAAATCTAAATATATTCCATGATGTTTGTTCACATAAATCAAACTTAGAATTATTTTCTATTAATATATTATTATCTTTAATAATACTATCTAATTCTTCTTTTGATATATATGATAATTCATTAATTGAATTATCACTTTTATTAATACTTATATCACCTACACCTTTTATAAATGGTATATATTCATAAATATATAAAACATCAAATAAAAAAGGTATATCCATTTTATATTTATCTTTAATTAAATTTTTATCATATCTTTTTTCTACTTCATTAATTAGAATTGATAAATTACCACCATCATATGGATCATGATTATTTAAATATAAAATATTTAAATTATTTTCATATTTATAAGAACATTCATATTTTATGTAGTATATATTACCTCCAAGTTTAATACGTCTATTTAATATCATTAGCATCACCATAAAGTATTATAACACAAAATAAATGACTTGATTAATCAAGTCATTTATTTTAAAACTAATTAACAGTAATCTTCATATGTTTTAAGATATAATTTACATATTTAGATTTAAGTTCAGCTTCTTGGAATTCTTTTTTATCATTAGCAGAATATAGATTTAATCTTAAAACATGTTTGTTATCTATATTTAGATATATTTCATATCTAATATATGGTGCTGTATAAAATAAGAAACCTTTATATCCACTAAACTTAACTTCTTTAAAATCTGTATCTTTTTTATGAGATTTCATAAGTTTATTAAATTCTTTTTCATTTTTAATTTCAGTTGGTGATTCTATACCTATTTTAAAAGTAGGTCCTACAATCATACCTTCTTCTCTAGCTGTTCTAAAGAACATCTTATCTTGAGTAACTTTATATTTTTCAATTGATTTAAATTCTATTTTTAAATCATCTGAAGAATATATTTGTTTTACTCTTCTACATCCAGTTAGAAGTAAAACAAATAATAAAATTGAAAATACTTTAGTAAACTTTTTCATAATATATATTCCTTACCTTCTTATATATTTATATATAAGTATTATAACACAAATAATTATTTATTATAATAATCTTTATACCATTTTATAAATTCATGAATACCTTTTTCTAAAGTATATTCTACTTTATAACCAAAATCATTTTTGATTTTGGTTATATCAGCACATGTTGAATATACTTCTCCTTTTTTCATATCAGTATATTCTATTAATGAATCTAGATCAAAATCTTCTGGAACTAAATTATTTAATTTTAGTTCTTTTTTTAATATATTAATAAACTCTATTAATGTATATGGTTTAGAACTACCTATATTATATATATTAAATAAACCTTTAGGTTTATTTATAACGATATTATAAATTCCATTTATAATATCTGTAATATAGGTAAAATCTCTTTTCATATTACCATTATTATATAAATATATTTTTTCATTATTAATAAGTTTATTAGTAAAGTTAAAGTATGCCATATCAGGTCTTCCATATGGCCCATATACTGTAAATGGTCTAATGACTGTTATAGGTATGTCAAATATTTTTGAATAACTATATGTTAATACTTCATCACAAAGTTTTGTTGATGCATAAATGCTTTCTGTCTCCATATTTACATCTTCTTCTTTATATGGAACATTTTCGTTATTTCCATATATAGATGAAGAAGAAGCAAATATAAAATGTTTAACTTTGATTTCACTAGATGCTTTAAGAATATTATAAAATCCAAATATATTATTCTTAATATATATATCAGGATTTTCAGAAGAATATCTTACTCCTGCATATGCTGCTAGATGAATAACTATTTCTGGTTTATATTTTATGAATAAATCATAAATGCTATTTTCATCATTAATATCTTTTTTAATAAAAATAAAATTATCATTGTTTATATTTTTTAATCTATCTTTTTTTAAGGTTACATCATAATAATTGTTTAAACTGTCTACTCCAATAACAATATAATTATTGTCTAATAGTTTTTTTGATAGATAGCTACCTATGAAACCAGCAGCTCCTGTAACAAGTACTTTTTTCATATATATTCCTTCTTTATATAGTTATTATAACATGTATCTAAAACAAAAAAAGACAAACAATGTAAATGTTTGTCTATTGAAATATATTTATGCTGTAGGAATATCAGATTCATTGATAGTTATAAGTGGGCGAACCCCGATACCGTTGACTTGGCCGAAGGTCATGAGATAGAGAAAGCGGAGATAATCGTCAACACACCACACGTGGTTGTTGTAATCAGCAGAACCCAGCCAGTACATTTGGTTGGCTACCCATGTTGGACAACTATAATCATCATGTGAACATCCAGTTACTAATGCTTCTTCGTAGCTCATTAATCTTGCATCATTAATCGTAACAATATTAAGTCCATTTAAATAGTCTTTATAACTATTAATTCTAGTTTTTAAATTATTTTTAGTATCTCCATCTGTTGTAAATCTATCAGCTGTAGTTCTATATATATAATTATATGAAGAACTGCCAAATGGAGTATAATCAGATGAATTATCCAAGTATTTACCAGTTGAATATGCCATAGTATCAGAATTTTTTGATTGTCTAGGTGTACTATCTAAGTTATACATAGCAAGTAGTTTTACCTCACCATTACTAGGTGTATCTATAACTCTAAATCCTTCAGAACCAATTCTTACAGTGTCTCCTAAAGATATATTACCATCGTTATCAGTGTCACTATAGAATAGAGTATCGTTGTTATCCCATGGCATTGAGATATCAGATTCAGAGACTATGATAACCGGGCGGGCACCACTATCGTGACCAGCACCAGGAGCACCAGCATAATGGTACTCATTATTGCCTAAGCTATGAAGATAATTGCTAACTACAATAACATAGTATTTGTCAATAACAGAACCTAGAAAATAATCTTGGTTATCTACCCAATCCGGGCATGAATTATATGATGTAGTACATCCCGTAGATATAGCTTCATCATAGCTCATAAGCTTTGCATCAATTATATTAATGCCTAAATCATTTTCCAAGTGGCTTTTATAGTTGTTAATATAGCTAGTTTGATAATTTTCAGCAACATCACTATTATCCGAAGTTCTATAAACATATTTATTACCTTGATCATCGGTATTAAAACTATAACTTGATGAAAAACCAGACCCTGATGAACTTGATGAACTTGACGAACTACCTGCTTCATCCCAATAATTAATACTAGAAAATGCTACTGGTTCATAGTTATTTTCTGATTGCCTATATTCATTATCTAAATTATATTTAGCTAGTAATTTTAAATAACCATTATCATCTCTACCTATAAAGTAGAATTCATCTTCTCCAATAGTTACCTTATCACCTAGAGATATATCTAAATCATTATCTAAATCAGTTAGATATGCTATTGAATTATTATTTTCTTCCCAGTGAGCATATAAAGTAATACTACGAGTAGGAGTAAATGACGCATCTTTAGCAGCAATCAAATTACCACCTTCTGCCGCATCATACCAACCTGTAAAGATGTATCCTGACCATGTAGGTGTAGGAGGTGTAGTTTCATTTCCTTTATATACCTTACTTGATTCTGTATTTACAGTTCCTCCATTAGCGTCGTATAGAATATTATAATATCTATAGTTATATGTATATGTTACAGTTGTGGAACCATCAGCAGCTATTGTTGTTGTTTCTTTATTTGGAACAATATAGTCACTACCATAAGTGGTTTTTATATCAGGTGTTATAGTATCTCCTGTAATGCCTGTTTTGTTTTCTGTTTCAGTAGTGTATACACTTTCATCATCTTGATCTTGTAATTTATGTACTACTGAATATGGTGTATTCTTATTTGGATTATATGAAGGAGCTACATAAGTATCTTCTTCTATATTAAATGTTGATTGTGAACTAGAGTCTTCAGTAAAGGAGATATCAGATGAACTGATAATTACAACCGGGCGGACACCGAAGTCGTAGGCGTAGTAACTGCTGTACAAGTCGCGGTAGTGATCATTAACAATCCACACGCCGCTGCTGCCGTAAGCAGAACCAAGCCAATAATGTTGGTTAGCTACCCATGTTGGACACGAATCTTCAACATATTCCTCACAACTAGTTGCTATTGCTTCCTCATAACTCATTAGTCTTGCATCATTAACTGTTACATAATTATTTAAATATTCCTTATAAGAATTAATTCTTCCTCTTAAATAATTATTTGTATCTCCATCTGTTGTTAATCTATCAGCTGTAGTTCTATATATATATTTATGTGAAGAACTACCAAAAGGAGTATAATCAGAAGAATTTTCCCAATAAATAATACTTGAATATACTATATTATCTGAATTATCTGAAAAAATCGATTGCCTTGCTTCACTATTTAAATTAAATTGAGGTAATAGTTTAACTTCGCCATTTTCTTCTGGTGCTATAACATGGAACCAATCAGTTCCTATAATAACAATATCACCAAGTGATATTCCTTCAATATCATCCATATCTATAAATACTGGTGAAGCATTAGTATTTACATTCCATTTATTAAATGTATAACCTGTTTTTTCTTTAGCACTAACTGTTATAGGAGTACCATACTTATATTGTTTTTGTTCAAAATCAGTTTCTACATCTTCGTTATATGATAATGTATACATTTCTCTATCATATACATATATTAATTCTGATTCTCCACTACCATCTATTTTTAAATCTTGTAGTTCAGGATTAATAAATCCTGTTCTACTCATAGCAGCTGGTTTAACAGTTGTATCAGTAGTACCTGTTAAAGGTTCTTCTACTTCTTCATAGCTATTTCCATCTAAACTTAAATATCTATGACGTACCATATATGTTGTATCATCATCAGCTGAGAAATTAGCTATAAATTCTAAATCTCCTATAGACCCTTTATCTATTGTTACTCTAGTTTGAGGTGTATCACTAAGTGTTCCAGTCCATCCAGTAAAACTATAACCTGGTTTAACAGGATTGTTAAGTGTAATACTATCAGTTTCTACGTTATATGTTATTGGATTAAGTAGTGCTACACCACCATTTAATTCAAAATTAATATCATAATTAATGATTTCATATTTAGCAGTAAGATTTACATCTTCTTCAACCGCTTTATCAAAATCATACTCTTGATCACCATTATACCAACCTAAGAAGTTATAACCCCTTTTTTCTGGAGTTTCTGGCTCATCAAGTTTGTTATTATAATCAACTAATACAGTTTCTTTTTCTCCATTAACATCGATAGTTGCAACAAGTTTATCATATAATTTAATATCACTATTAAATGTTATTGTAAAACTTGAATCAACTGCTTTAGCTATAAATGGAGTTAACATTATAACTAAAACTAAAGCTTTTTTAGTTTTATTATTTTTAATAAATAAAACTAAACATCCACCTAATGATATAACTGCTATAGCTACATATAAAATTACATTATCATTAGTTTTAGGATTTATTGATATATTAGATTCTACATGATTACCATATTTATCAACTAGATTAAAAGAAAATGTAACTTTATCATTACTTTCCCTTTTATCTGTATTAGTAACACTATTTTCATAAGATACTTTTACTAATACATCTTTTGTTTCTCCTGCTTTAATAACTTCATCTTTATGTTCATCATAAGAATATACTACATAAGGATTTATATTATCATCCTTAATTGATTTTATAGTATAGTCTTGATTATCTAAATTCTTAAATGATAATTTATAAATAACATAATCACTTACTTTATGAAATGTTACATCACTTACTATTTTATCATCTTCTTTAGATATACTTGCCTTAGCAGTATCTGACTTTTCTTTAATAGTTGCATCTACTAAAGAGAATGCTTTTGTTTCTGCAAAACCCTTACCTATTTTAAATATTGAAAATATAAACAAAAATAAAAAACATATTGCAAATATTTTCTTGTTTAACTTATGTTTCATCTACTTTCATACTCCTCTACTATCATGTATAAATTATACCTAATTGTGAATGCTTTGTCAATTTGAAACATCACTAATTTTTATCATAATTATATATAATGAATTCATTAAAAAGAAGATAATCAAAATGACTATCTCCTTTTTCGCTTTAGACTATCTAAATATATTGTTTCCACAAATATACTATATATACTAATTATTACAAATTCTTAAATAATTATTTATCAATAACGTAGTCACTTGCTTTGTGAAATGTTACATCACATGTTATT
>Ga0310786_10004841_pt1 | contig 18562 bp, 17 predicted proteins | sample AusTroGonzalo_MG_FD_203881 | JGI IMG/M metagenome (GOLD analysis project Ga0310786, IMG submission 203881) | Bovine rumen microbial communities from tropical cattle in Woodstock, Queensland, Australia - Gonzalo_03 (v2) (version 2) | ecosystem: Host-associated > Mammals > Digestive system >... | reverse complement strand
CCTTGACCGGGAAGGTGCGAAGAGAGCTGAAGAATTTTCAAGAGTCAAGTCCTTCATACGGGACTACTGCGAGAGTTATCAGTCCGAGATGGCTTCCGCAGACATCTTCAATGCCAACATCGTGTCCCGTCTCCTCGGTCTCGCAGACAAGAAGGACATCACCTCCGGTGGCGAGAAACTTGACCGCATTATCGTGCAGTCAGAGGAGGAGAGGGACAAGGTGGCGAACATCAAAGACCTGGATGTCTGATGGCGGATATGCGATTCAGCAAGGTGTTTTGGAAGATCTACGATGCCTGTGCGGACAAGCCTCGTTACATCTCAAACAAGGGCGGAACTCGGTCAACCAAGACCTATTCCACCCTGCAGTTTCTGCACCTGCTGATACCCAGGGCGGACAAGCCGGGTGAAATCACCTCCGTTGTCTCCGAGACATTCCCTCACCTCAAACGGGGTGCGATCCGTGACTTTGAGAACATCATCGGTCACCCTCTCATAGGCGATCCCCATTGGATTGAGACCAACCACACCTGGACATATGACAACGGGGCGAAATTGGAATTTTGGTCTGCCGACTCATCTGACAAGGTACACGGAAGCCAACGCAAAAGATTGTTCGTGAACGAAGCCAACCACATCCCCTTTGAGATCTTCCGGCAGATGGCAGTCCGCACCTCCGGCATCATCTTCATTGACTACAACCCTGCCTCCGTTTGTTGGATACAGGAGCAGATCGAATCCAAGGACAACTGCACCCTCATCAAGTCCACATACAAGGACAACCCTTTCCTCACCGAGATGCAGATCCGGGAGATTGAGGACAATCAGTCCGATGCCAATTGGTGGAAGGTGTACGGCTTGGGAGAGGAGGGAAGCCTGGAGGGACTCATCTATTCCTTCGATCAGATTGACTCCCTGCCGGAGAAGGACGGCAACCTCATCGAAATCCAGGGACTTGACTTCGGCTTCACCAACGATCCAACCGCCAGGGTGCAGGTGCTTGCCGACCACCGGAAGAAAATCCTTTACTGCAGGGAGAGGTGCTATCAGACTCATATGCAGAACAAGCACATCATTGCTGACCTCCAGGCGGACGGCATCGGAAGAGGCACGGAGATCTATGCGGATTGTGCCGAGCCGAAATCCATTGCGGACATCAAGGAGGCGGGATTCAAGGTCATCCCCTGCGACAAGGATGCACCCGTCAAGTCAGACAAGTTGCTCTTCCAACTCCAATGGATGCAGGGATGGACACTCAAGGTGACCAAGGACTCCATCAATCTGATCCGGGAGCTGCGGAACTACACCTGGGCAACCGACAAGGACGGCAACAACCTAAACCAACCCATTGACAAGTTCAACCATCTCCTGGATGCAATGAGATACGCAACTTGGACACGATTCGGCAGGGATGCCGGGTATGGGCAATATAGCATTTCATTTTCACGCAAACGATATGGACATAATTGATTCTTTTGACAAGCTGAAACTCGGCACATTCCGGGAGATCCAGGAGGTGCAGCAGAAGGAAGGGGTGGAAGAGATTGACAAGCACATCACCATCCTCTCCCTCCTCACCGGGGCATCGGAGGAGGACATCCTGCATCTTCCCCTTCCGGAATTCACGGAACTCTCCGCCAAGGCGAAATTCCTCACCGCAGAGGGATTCCACCAACGGCAGGTGGCAAAGAAATACATTGTCGGTGAATGGGAACTCATCCCCGTCACGGACTACCGGAAACTTGAGACCGCACAATACATAGACTTTCAATCCCTGGGTGGTGATATGGATGCCCATATGGTGGAGCTGCTCTCCATCATCCTTGTCCCCAAGGGGCATCGGTACAACGAAGGCTATGACATCATCGAACTGCAGAAGGCGATCCGTGATGATATGTCCGTGACTGACGGGGTTACGGTGGTTGGTTTTTTTTTAATCTCATTAGAGAAATCAATCAAGGATATGTTGAGTTACTCCAGGGAGGAGGCGGAGAAGATGCCGGATGGGAAGGAGAAGGAGAAGATCCTGGAGAGGATACGGGAGCAGGAAAAGACTTTAGAGACAAATGGGGATGGATAGAGAATGTTGATGCCGTGTCGGAGACCTGCCGATGCTCCTGGGATGATGTGTTCCGGATGACTGCAATAGAGTTTCTGAACATCCTCTCATACCGGAAGGACAAGGCGGAAAAGGACAGGCAGAAGATAGAGGAATGGAAGAAAAACAACTGATATGGAACTGCTCAACCTTGAAAATGTGATGGAAACCCTGCAGGAATACGCACAGGAGGTGCGTAACCTGTACCAGGACAAACTGATCGAAGGAGACCGGATCTCCTCCGGCAAGCTGCTCAACTCCGTTGAATACCAGGTGGTGGACAACGGCAGAGAATACCTTGTGCAACTCTCCCTGGAGGAATATTGGAAATATCTTGAATACGGAGTTTCCGGTGCGGACAACACCACTTCTCCATTCGGCAATCCCGGATGGAAGGCATTCCCGCACATCCTTGAATGGATCAAGGTGAAACCCGTCCTTCCGAGACCGGACAGGAACGGCAAACTGCCTTCGCAGAAATCCCTCGCATACCTCATCACCCGGAGCATTGTCCACAACGGCACGATGCCTGGCGGAGAGCTGAAGGACACCCTTGATGAGGTCAATGCCAGGTACAAGGACAAAATCATCTATTCCCTCCGGAAGGACACCGAGAACATCCTCAAGGTGATGGTCGGTGGCATCCAGGGGAGTGTGCCGGAATACTGAAAAAGCAATTAGTTTAATCAATTGGGGTGGCTCATTTACGGAGACACCCTTTTTTCTATCTCTTGGAAAACGCAAAATATGGCAGCAATCCCCATTTGGAAGGACAAGGTGATTGACCTCGGTGCAGCATCGGTGGAATTCCGGCTCACCGTAGGTGGCAACACCATATATTCCGGCAAGGCAATTGCGAGACCTGGCGAATCCAATGCCAAGGTACGCATCAATGACATTTGTGCAGATTACTTGGAGAATGTGAAACCCCCATTCTCCGACAGGACATTCACCTCGTTCTATCTGCCGTCATTCGTTGTTGAGAAGAAATCCGGTGGCACTTGGTCAACGGTGGAGACCGTCCTCTTCTACAACGATTGGTCATACAACTACGGCTTCACCGGGAATGTCCTCTCCGATCCCATCAACGGGAAGGTGACAACTGCGATGTTCATCCTCTCCTCCGCCAAGGAGATATCCTCCAATGTAACCGCATCGTACAAGAAATCCGGAGGCTCGATTACCACCAGGACAACCACCGTGTCACCCACCCCGGCATACGGCACTTGTGCATTCGATGTGAGTGCGGTTTCCAACACCGTGCAGATCACCGTCAACTCCAAGGTGTACAAGGTGGTGGACGGGTGTGAATACAAGTATGCCCTGTACTACATCAATGCCTACGGAGGTTGGGATCAGCTCCTTGTCGAAGGGAATGACATTGAGGCGGACAACCTGGAGAGGCACATCCGGGGAAAGGAATATGTGAACACCACATCCGACCAGGCGGGGATGGAGGACTATCTGAACGAGGTCACCAAGTCCTGGATTCTCAACACCGGACTCCTCACCGATTCCGAGGCATCCCGGATGCACCACCTGCTCAACTCGCCCCTGGTGTACCTTTTCCAATTTGCGGGCGGTGGCTATTCCTACCCGGTCATCATCAAGACCGACACCTGCGAATACAAGACATACAAAAACCAGGGCAACAGGATGTTCAACTATCAGTTCACCGTTGAACTCGCCCAAAACCGCATCCGGAGATGAGACGGAAGATAAGCCTCTACATTGGCGGACGGCTTGCCGACCTTGATGAGCAGTCATTCATCCTGTTCAACTACACGATGGATGACCTGTCCAACCCCACCATTGTCAAGAATTCCTTCTCGCAGCAGATCTCCCTGCCGGGGACACCGGGCAACAATGCCATCTTCGGTGATGCCTTCCGCCTTGACCGGGCGGTGGACTTGGGCATTGAGAACTCCGGTGCGGGATTCAATCCGTCCAAGAGGACTGACTTCGCCATTTACAACGAACTCGGTGAGATCCTGGAGTCCGGATACTGCAAGTTGGACTCGGTTGTCCGCAGGAGGAATATGGTGGTGTCTTACAAGGTCAGCCTCTACGGAGGTCTCGGCTCGTTTCTCTATTCGTTGTCCTATGCGGAGGACGGTCAGAAACTCACCCTCGCAGACCTGGACTTTATGGGCAACCACGATCCGGGCGAATTCGACTTCATCATCAATGCGAATGCGGTGGAGGATGCCTGGGATGACCTGTACACCCTGCAGGGCGGGACTGATCCGGGAACGATGTGGACTTACATCAACTTCGCCCCGGCATACAACGGATATCCGGACAACTTCTCCCCGGACAAGGCTCTGCTCTCCCTCCCGTGCCCAGGTGCGGGACTCCCGGCAGATGTGGGCGGATATTCTCCCAAGTCCGGCTACGGCTTGGTAAACCTCGCCAACAAACAGGATGAGTGGGCGGTCAAGGATCTGCGGTCATACCTGCAGAGACCTGTCCTCTCAATGAGGAAATTCCTGGATGCCATCAGCAACCCGGACAACAACGGAGGATACACGGTGAACATCCCGGACATCGCACTCATCACCAATGACCTTTGGCTCACCCTTCCGACCATCCCGTCCCTGGGATCGCAGAAGCAGACCGCAGGAGGACTGACCGTCACGATGTCCTCTACCGCCACAACGGGGAATGACATCGGAACATTCACGGTGTCCGGATCAGTTCCTTCCGGTGCGATGGTCAATGCCACCCTCCGGGCGAAGTTGCGATTCAATATGCCTTCCGGTGCGAACTCCTATTCCACCCTGTATCTCTACGGTGACAACGGGGCGGGCAGGTTGGAGACATCGGTCATCTTCCTGCAGGTGGTCGCATACGCATCGGACAACACTCCGATGGGAGCATCCGGTGTGAAACTCGTTTCCGGAAAGTGGATGCTCGTTGAATCGGCAATGAGACTCTGCGGATACACTCCTCCATATGCCACCGACCAATATGAGCAGGTGGATGCGGGGACTGCCTCCAAGATCTCCGCAGGAGTCTTTGAGTTGGACAACGAGATCGTTTTCCAGGTGGAGGCACAGGATGTTGCATACTACAAGCTGTATTCCTCCGTTTATAAGTGCGAAACCGAATACTCGGACGGATTTACGCACAATATGTATTCCGGCACGGGTACATCCTCCAGGGCAACCCTCTATCAGTCCTATTCCACCAAGTTCCAGGCGGACACGGCATTCATCGTGAACGGAAGCGGGAACACCATCACGATGACCAATCCGGATTCCATCAGATCAGGTGCGTTGGTCACCAAGCAGATGCTCCTCTCCACATCCGGCACTCCCGCAGACTACCTGGTCTCCCTCTGCAAAATCCTCGGTCTCTACTTCGTGACGGACACCGTTGAGAAGAAGGTGACCATCCTCACCAGGAATGACCTGTACATTGATGAGACCATTGACCTCACGGAGATGGTGGACACATTGCAGGACATTGAGATTGTCCCGTTGGTGTTCGATTCCAAATGGTACAAGTTCGCCCTGGCGGGAGTGGGCGGTGCATTCTACGATGAATACCTTGACATTGAGGGTGTGGAATACGGGGTGCAGATGGTGGACACAGGCTTCGACTTCAACGCAGAGGTGAAGGATCTCCTGGACGGCAATGTGTACAGAAATGCGGTGACCGTCCTTCAGAGCAGCCGATATTGGAACATCATTGATGACGGTGGTGACTTCATCCCTTCCCCGTTCCTGGACACGGGCAACACCATCACCCGGTGGAACGCATCGGATGAGACGCAGGACACTCCGATCTCCTGCCCTCCGTCCTCTGCGACCATCACCTACTACAACAACACCTACAACGGCTATGACATCAATGCCGGATTCAAGCTGCAGTTAGCCGATGCGGACGGGAAGATGGTGGACGGCAAGGATGTGCTTGTCTACATCAACCGTTTTGAGACCTATGCCTCCTTCAAGGTGACGGATGACCTCCCGGTGATGGGGGCGGTCAATGACGGCAAACCCTGTTGGATTCTTGATGAGGGTGCGGGTGTGGATGTGCCCTGCTTCTCCCGGTACATAAGCGGATGGAGATACGGAAAGCTGCACATCACGGATTCCCTGGACTTCGGCATTCCCCGGCAGTTGGACATCCCGTCCGTCATCTACAACGATACGGCATCGGTGTATGACAACAGGTGGCGGGCATACATCACGGACAGGTACGATGTGGACACCCAGGTGATGCGGTGCAAGGTGCATTTCAAGGGTATGCAGGTCAACCACGAACTGCTCCGCAGATTCTACTACTTTGACGGTTGCCTGTGGGTGCTGAACAAGATAACCAACCATTCGCTGACCACCTACGATCCGGTGGAGTGCGAATTCATCAAGGTGCAGGACAAGGATAATTACTTAACCGGACAGGATTATTGAGATGGCAGAGGAAATCGTAACAATATTAAAGATTGGAACTGATGAGGCGGTGCAGAGTGTTGCCGACCTCCGGGAAAATGTGAAGCAGCTCAAGGAAGCACTCAAGGAGGCGGAGAAGCAGTCCGGATCTGAAGAGGGATGGAAGGAATACCAGGAGACACTTGAGGCTCTGAAGGTCAACCAGGCAGCACTCAAGGATGCGATGTATGCGACATCCGGCACATTTGAAGATGTGGCGAAATCAGCAGTGGGTGCATCCAACTCCTACAACTCCCTTGTCAACAGGATGGCGGAACTCAAGAGGGAATTCCGTTCCACCTCCGATGAGGTGAGAAGGGGTGCATTGGGTGTGCAGATCCGGGAGATCAATGATGAGCTGAAGCAGATGGATGCACTCCAGGGTAACTTCCAACGCAATGTGGGAAACTACCGCAGTGTGATAAAGGGATTGGGTGACGGACTTGACGCATTCCGCAAAGGACTCGGTGCTGCCACCGGAGGCTTGAGGGGAATGAAGGACGGTGCGGAGGCTCTCGCCAAGTCCCCGGCAATCGCCACCTTCACCATCCTTGTCTCCCTGGTGATGAAACTCGCTGATGCGGTCAAGGATGATGAGAAGGCAACGGCTGCACTCAAGAAGGGGATGGAAGCCTTGCAACCCGTGATGGACTTCCTCTCCGGCATCCTGGACAGGGTGGTTGACATCCTCGTTGACCTCATCGGCAAGGTGTCCGCCTTCCTCGGCTCATCCGGACTCATCAACAAGGTGATCCAGGGAGTGATGGGTGTGGGCAATGCCGTCCTCAAGTTCGTTGTCGCACCGTTCAAGGGTGTCATCGAAGCCGTCAAGATCTTCAAGGAGCAGGGAGTGAAGGGACTCGGCAATGCTGCGAGGGCATTCACTGATGAGATGCAGAACGGCTTCTCCTTCAAGGAAAACTTCAAAGCCGGGCAGATAGCTGCGGACACCATCCTGGCGGGTGCATCCTCCAGGAAGAAGAAGGTAGAGGAAACCGGGAAGAAACTTGGAGAGGATGCGGGGAAGGCATTTGCGGACGGGATGCTCAAGAAGGCGATGGATGCCCTCAAGCTGAACGATGCCTGGAAACAGGCTATGCGTGAATGGGGTGAAAACCTGGCGGATGCCCAAAAGGAGTTGGATGCGGAACTCCAGGGGGAGATTGATTCCACCTTCCAGGCGGAGGTGGAATCCTTGAAGAATGCACTCAAGGAAGAGGAGGAGGCACGGCAGAGAGACCTGGAAAAGACCAAGGTGATTGCAGATGCGAAGAAGAAAGTCCTGCAGTCCGTTGCGAAGAACACCTCCTCCATCCTCGGCTCAATTGCCGATATGTACGAATCTGATTCCGAGAACGCAGAGAAGAATGCGAACAAGATCAAGGCTCTCCGGATCGCAGCAGCCACCATTGACACCATTTCCGGTGCAATCGGTGCGTTTATGCAAGCCTCGGAGACCATCCCTCCTCCCTACGGGCAGATTGTCGGTGCAGCAGAGGCAGCAGCCATCACCCTGGCGGGTATGACGGAGATCGCCAAGATGAAGGCAACCGATGTGTCAACCAACGGCAACTCCTCCCCGTCCGTCTCTGCGATGGTATCCGCACCCACCCTGCAACCGAATGTGCAGAATGTGCGGACGGTGACCTCCGCATCCGAGGAGGACAGGCTCAATCAGATGGCATCCAAGCAGAGGGTTTACATCCTTGCCGATGACATCCAGGCATCCCAGGAGCAGATCAAGGTGCAGGTGGCGGAGTCCTCCTTCTGACGGGAGGTTTACGATATAAGCAGAAATTATATATAACGGAAAACGCAGTTATGATTGTAACGATAGGAGGCATCCCGGTCTATGATGCCATAATCACCGATGAAGCCACCGGGATGATGAAGATCTCCCTGGTGGATGATCCTGCGGTGATGTCCAACTTCCAGGCATTCGATGCCTCCAGGAAGATGCAGATGTATTCCATCACCGATGAGGAGAAGAGGCTTGTCCGGGGTGTGGTGATGCGGGCGGACTTCCCCATCTACCGCAGGGATGAGCAGATGGGAGAATACTACATCATCTACAAGGCGGACACCATCCGGCAGATGGCGGAGAAATACCTTGCCGAATCCAGGCAGAACATCCTCAATGCGATGCACCAGGGAGAGGACTTGCCGGACATCTATATGGTGCAGTATTTCATCAAGGGTGACGGGGTGTCCGTTGAAGGCTTCGATGACATTGCGGACGGCTCTCTCTTCGCTGAATTCCACATCACCAACGATGAGGTTTGGGAGGAGGTCAAGGCGGGGACTTACAAGGGATTCTCCCTGGAAGGCTACTTCGATTTAGTCCCGGAGACCGATGTGGAAGAGGTGGATGAGATCGTGAAAGACTTGCACGGAATGTTTGAAAAAATCCATAAAAGAATCAAAAAAATGAGCAAACTCAAGAAACTTTTCTCGCTCATTACTGCTTACCTGCAGATGGGCAATGTGACCACCGACAAGGGTGTCCTCGCCTGGGACGGAGAGGATGACCTCAAAGAGGGCGATGCGGTCTACATCGTTGACCAGGAAGGCAACCGGACGGATGCCGAGGATGGTGACTACCGCACCGATGACAACAAGGTCATTGTGGTTGTTGACGGCAAGGTCTCCGAGATCAAGGATGCTGAAGCCGAGGTCGCACCGCAGAACGAGCCGGAGGAGACCGAGATGATTCAGACCGACAAGGGCAAGCTGGAGTGGGACAACGAGGAGGAGGATCTGAAAGCCGGGGATGCGGTGTACATCACCGATGAGGACGGAAACAGGAATCCTGCTCCGGATGGTGACTACACCACCGAGGACGGCAAGGTCATCAAGGTCGCAGACGGCATCGTGACCGAGATCGTGGACAAGAAGGCGGAGGTCTCCGAGGAGGAGAAGAAGGTCTCCAAGTTCCGCAGGATCAAGGAAGCCTTTGAGGACTCCTACGATGAGAAGATGCAGAAGATCCGGGAGGCGATCTATGCCGTCCGGGGCGAATCCGAGGAATGGTGGCTCGTTGAGGCGGGTGATGACTTCGCAGTCATCAATGCCTTCGACATCGAAACCTGGGAAGAGCATTACTTCCGCTATGTCATCAAGTGGAACGAGGACGGATCTGCCGAGGCTTCCGATGAGACCGAGGTCAAGCTGATGTTTGTCCCTATGGACTACAAGTCCCCGTTTGAGACCGAGGCGGAGGAACTCCGGAAGGAGAACGAAACACTCAAGGCGGAGAATGCCAAACTCAAGGCAACCCCGGCTGCGAAACCCGCACACCAGGAGGTTGTCACCGCAGGAAAGACGGAAAAGACCGGAGTCAAGGGACTTGACCGCCTCTCCCGCTATGTTGATGCCGTGAAATAAAAATGTTACGGCATCCTGCACTTATCTATTTAACGGAAAAAGTCAAACCAATTAACAATTTGCAACTATGGCTGTTACTAACTTTCTCGTTTCCTCGCTTCCGGATTATGTGAAGAACAACGAGGATCTGCTGATCGCCTCCATCGGACTTCCCAACGATGGCACTCGCCGTTTCATCGGCATTCAGACGGGCATCAAGAAATCCGCCTATCTGAACTATCTCGGTTTCACCGGAGAATTCCAGGACGGCTCTTCCTGCGGTTTCAATCCCCTGGATCAGATCGCCCTCGGTCAGAAACCCATTGAGGTTGCGACCATCAAGGAAGATGGTGAGATCTGCGAAGAATCCCTCCTCGGCAAGTGGGGCGAATGGAAGGTGCGTGTTGCTGCTACCGAACACGAACTCCCCTTCGAAGCCTACATTATGAATGCCCTCCTGGACTCCATCCGCAAGGGCATCGAAAACCTCATTTGGCAGGGTGACACCGGAAACTCCGACCTCATTGACGGCTTCCTCACGCAGTTTGGTGCGGATGGCAACACCGTCACCGTCACCCTCACGGGTGTCACGGGTGCATACGATGCGGTCAAGGCGGTTTACTTCCAAATGTCCGACAGGGCATTGGAGAAGGGTGGCATCATCTTCGTTGATCCTGCCATCTTCCGTGCGTTGCTCAATGACCTGGTGGTGCTGAACTACTTCCACTACGATATGGGCAACGGTGCGAAGGATGAATTCATCCTCCCCGGCACTGATGTCCGTGTCATCAAGACTCCCGGTCTCTCCGGCACGAATGCCATCGTTGGCTCTTGGGGTGACAACCTGGTGTTTGGCACTGATATGGAAAATGACAACGAACGGGTTGACCTGTGGTGGAGTGCCGATAACCGTGTTTATCGTTACCAGGTGAAATTCAATGCGGGTGTTGCCTATCACTTCTCCGAGGATGTTGCCTGGGGTGTGATGGATGATGCTCCTGTTCCGATGGGTGCTTGCCCTTGTGCTGCTCCTGCTTCCGAGGGTGAATAGACTCCCGTAACAATCCAAGAGATCCCGGAGGGTGGGGAAACACCCCACCCTCTTTTCTTTAACGCATTAAACTGAATTCAGATATGTCTTGCACTCAATCCCTTGCCGGACTTGCAAAAGACTGCTATGCCAATCGTGGTGGCATCGTGGAGGCTCTTGTGGCGAACTACGATGATGTGGTGTCCTTCACCATCACCTCCGGTGTGATCACCGGGATCACGATGGACACAGGCAAAAAATTCAAGTCCTACAACTTCGCCAAGAACACGGGAAGCCTCACCTCCACCTACACCATTGATCCGGCTTCCGGTGTCAAGTATGTGACCTCGCAGCTTCTCCTTCAGTTCAACCGGATGAACACCACCGCCAGGGTGGAACTCACCGCCCTCGCCCTTGCTGACCTCCGTGTAATCGTGAAGGATGCGAACGGCATCTATTGGCTTCTCGGCTATGATGAGCCTGTCAATGCCTCTGCCGGGGACGGTCAGACCGGAACGGCTCGCTCCGATGCCAACCGATACACCATTACCCTGGAGGGTGACTCCGCAGAGATGCCTATGGAGGTTGATGACTCCATCATCGCAGGAATCTCCGCATAGCAGACCATTCCGCCTTCTAACCAAAGACCTGTTTCCACCCGGAGGCAGGTCTTTTTTGTTATACGATTTTCATTTGAAATCTATATAACGGAAAAGACAAGGATGCTCTACCTGCAGAATACACAAGAAGCACAAACCCTGCTTGTGCCGAAGAATGGCACGATACCGGAGGGAGATCTCACCTTCACGGCAAAGTCAACGATTGACCTTGCTACGGAGATGGATCTCCAGGTGGTTGACCTGGACATCTCCTCCCTGTATTTCCATTTGTCGGTCATCGTTCCGGAGGGATGTCCCACCGGGGAATACGAATATTCCGTACAGGCTGATGATCAGATCCTCTCCAGGGGACTGCTCGTTTTGGGCGAATTCTCCCGTCCGGGGCAATACGAAAAACCGATAGAATATGAACAATACGAATCCTAATGAAAGGGTGACCGGGAGTTTCCGATTCGCTGCCATTGACCAATATGTGGAGACCTATGTGGTCTCTCCCAAGGAGACCGTTCTCCCAGGTAAGGATATGGTGCAGTGGGGTGATTCCAATGCCTTCCCGGATTATCTCTTGGAACTCTTCAAGAGTGTGCCAACTCTGCAGTCAATAATCCTCGGCAATGTTGACTTCATCACGGGCGATGAGGTGACCATTTTGCCGTTGAATGAATCCCTCCCTGCCGGGTTTATGACACGGGGCGGAGAGACCATCCGGGAGCAGGTGCGGTGCATCGCAACGGATTATGAGATCTACGGAGGATTCGCCATGCAGGTCATCCGTGACCTTGGCGGACGGGTGGCGGAGATCCACTACATTGATATGCGATTCCTCCGCACTAACAAGGAAGGCGATGTGTTCTACTACTGCGAGAATTGGAACAAGAGGGGCAAGAAGGACACCATCACCTATCCCGCATTTATGCACATCCCCAATTGGGATGCACTCACCGATGAGCAGAAGAATGCAAACGCATCCTCCATCGTTTTCGTGAAGGATGTCCATACCCAGGTCTATCCTCAACCCCGGTATGGGGCAGCAGTAAAAGCCTGTGAGATCGAACGGCTCATTGATGACTTCCATATTTCAGACATCAACAATCATTTCGTATCATCTGCCGTTATCAACTTTAACAACGGAGAGCCTTCCCAGGAGGTCAAGGATGAGATCGAAAATGATGTCAACGAGAAATTCTGCGGTGCGAAGAACGGAGGGCGGATTATGCTCTCCTGGAATCCCAACAAGGAATCCCAAACCGACATCGTGGAATTCAAGGTGGAGGATTTCGGTGAGAGATACAAGGCTCTCTCCGAGCATTCCAGGCAGCAGATCTTCACCTCCTTCCGGGCGAATCCAAACCTCTTCGGTATTCCAACGGAGGGAAACGGCTTCGCCAATGAGCAGTATGAGGAATCCTTCAAACTCTACAACCGTACGCAGATCAGACCGATTCAGAGGCTCATCTGCGACACCTACGATTGGATTTATGGGAAGGTCGGTGTGCTGACCATCACCCCGTTCTCCCTGGAAGGCACGAACGAGCAAAAAGTGAACTGATATGGCAGAGATTCTTTTATCTTCCGAGAAATTCATCAAGGAGACAACGAATGTCTCCGAAAACCTCTCCGGGAAATACCTCCTGCCCTCGTTGCGTGAAGCACAGGAGATCGGCTTGAGGGGCATCCTCGGTGACTGCCTCCTGGCGAAGCTGAAGGAACTTGTCAAGGAGAGCCAAATCAACTTGGCGGTGAATGCAGCATACAAGGATCTCCTTGACCGATGCCAATACTATCTCGCATATGCGACAATCGTGGAGGTGGTTGATCGCATCAGCTACAAGGTAGTAAATTTCGGTGTGGCAAAATCCACCGATGAGAATCTCCAGGTGGCAACCCAGGATGAGATCGCCAAGCAGAAATACTTCTACCAGGCGAAGGCTGACAACTATTGCCTTGACCTGCAGAACTTCCTCCTCAACAACCGCCAGGCATTCCCGGAGCTGAAAGACTGCGATTGCAGCCGGATCAAGGCTAATCTCAAATCCGCAGCCTCCTGCGGGATCTTCCTCGGTGGGGCGAGAGGTCGCAACATAAAGGGATAGAGATATGACTTTGGCACAGGTCATCAAGATGATTGAGATGGTTGCGTTGAAGCAGCCGTCCGTCAATATGGTTGTCCGCAACGATGTGTTCCGGCTCAATGCGAAGCCGGATGCCAAGTACGGGGTTTTCGCCTGGTTGCAGGGACAACACGCAACGCAGCTTGGCTCATCCTTCATTGACTATACCTTCACCTTCTTCTATGTGGACAGGCTTCTTGCCGACAAGTCAAACGAGGTTGAGATTCAGTCAACGGGCATCCAAACACTCAACAACATCATCAGATCCCTGGAGGACTACGATGTTGTGTCCGAGACAACCTACACATTCCAGGTTTTCAACCAACGATTCGCAGATATATGTGCCGGGGTGTACTGCAATGTAACCCTGTCCGTCCCCGTTGATGATACCTGTCCGGAATTCTTCGCAGACTTCAATGATGACTTCAACGAGGACTACGCAATATACTAATACCTACAATCCACTAAAACGAACTGAACGATGGAAGAGACTTGGATCACCATTTTGGCAAGTGCCATCACCGCCTTCGCCTCCGCCTTCACAACCTGGTTTTTCACAAAAAGGAAATACAATGCGGAGGTGGATAACAACCTTATCTCCAATATGCAGGAGAGCCTGGAATTCTACAAGAGCCTTGCCGATGACAATAAGGCGAGGCTTGAAACGGTGCTGCAGGAGAATGCGGAGCTGCGGAAGGAGATCACGGAGTTGAGGTCACAGGTTGACAAACTCACCTCCACCCTCGCCACCTACGGACTGCAGAAACTGATCGAAGAGAAATGAAGGTCTTGATAGATGCCGGACACGGGATAGACACTCCCGGAAAGAGGTCTCCGGATGGGAGTTTCCTGGAATACAAGTGGAACAGGGAGGTTGCTGACATCCTCCTGGACAACCTTGTCTCCAGGGGCATTGATGCCGATCTCGTTGTGAAGGAGACCAATGACATCTCACTCAAGACTCGCACAATGCGGGTGAACAAGGTATGCACCGACCTGGGTGCATCCAATGTGATCCTGGTGTCCGTTCACGCAAACGCAGCCGGGAACGGCTCAAAGTGGATGACCGCCAAGGGATGGTCTTGCTACACCTCCAAGGGCATCACCAAGGCGGACAAGTTGTCGGAGTGCCTATACGATTGGTTTGAGGCGATCTTCGCCAACCGGAAGATCCGGAAGGATATGTCGGACGGGGATAGGGATTGGGAGGAGAATTTCTATATGCTCTCCAAGACCAAATGCCCTGCGGTGCTTTTGGAAAATTTCTTCTATGATAACAAGGAGGAATGCTCCTGGCTTCTCCGGGAGGAGACCAAGATTTGGATCGCATACGCAGCCACTATGGGCATCCTCAAATACATCGCCAAGAGGTGAGGAGGTTTTGGGCATATTTTCTCTCCGCATTCGTTGCCGGACTGATCTGCTTTTTTGCGGGTGTGAAAACCGCCAAAAAGGGCGGAGAATCCATTATCGTTGAGAGGGTGGACACATTGGTCATCCGTGACACGATAGTCTCCTATAAGCCGAAATGGGTTACAAAGCGGGTGGTTGACACCACCTTTATCCCGGTGACGGAATACATAGAACGGAATGATACGGTCTATGCCGTCCTGGAGAGGGAGCAGGTCACCTGGGAGGATAGCCTTGCCAGGATCTACGCATCCGGTATCAACCCGCAGGTTGATTCGGTGTTCCACTACCGGACGGAGAAGGTGATAAACCACATCATCCCGGTGAAGGTGCAGTCCAGGTGGGGACTCGGTGTCCAGGGCGGATTCGGTGTCGGAAAGAACGGACTTACACCCTATGTTGGGGTGGGTGTGTCCTACAACATTTTCGCCTGGTAGATTTACGAAAAGGGACGGATTTATATTTCAAGGAAAACACGAATAGACAATGAGCCAATATTCAGCAATCAAGGCAGCAGTCAATGCCTACATCAAGGCAAACGGCAGGAAGGAGATCACGGGCAACATCCTCAATGCGGTGTTGAACGCAACCATCTCCTCCCTGGGTAAGTTCTATCAGTTCGCAGGTGTGGCACTCCCTTCCACCGATCCGGAAGATCCGGATCAGAATGTGTGCTACCTGGCGGGAGAGCCTGGAACTTATGTCCATTTCGACAACATTGTCCTGGAGAATGAGGAGATCGCCTTGCTCTTTTGGAACGGAGAGTGGACAAAGCAGAGGATGCTCCTCGGCATCCAGGAGGTTGAGGCAACGGTGGACAACCAGGTCGGCACTCCCTCCGTTGATGTCTCCTATAGTGCGGGGCGGTTGGTCTTGACCTTCCACAACCTCAAGGGTGAGACGGGCAACACGGGAGCTGCAGCCGGATTCGGCACTATCGGTGCGGACATCACGGGAGGTGTCGGCACTCCCGGTGTGTCGGTGGAGTCCTCCGGATCTGACACCGCCAAGAATCTGATGTTTCATTTCACCAACCTCAAGGGCGAGACGGGTGTGACCTCGGTGATCGCAACGGTGGACAACACCACCGGGACTCCGCAGTGTTCAGTCTCCCTGGTGGGTGGAGTCTTGACTCTTGCCTTCACGGGACTGAAGGGACTCCAGGGAGACACAGGTGTCTCCGCCGACTATCCGATCACGATTGTCAACAACCTCACCACCAACGATCCGACCTCTGCTTTGTCGGCTGCAATGGGTGTACAGCTTAAATCCGAAATCGGTCAATTAGAGGCCGAAATGAATGTGTCCTTTGAGGGGGCGGGGTCGAATTTCGCAAGAAGTGGCGAGTTGCACCTTCTTCAAGGAAAGAAATACCGATTCACTATTGAAACAACCCCGTGGCCGATTGATTCAACGGGTAGCGGAGAGGTTTCTATGTTTCAAATCACATCCGTAAGCGGTGGTGTAGAAACGAATCTTGCATTTGTAAATAGGACAAACTACACCGGAATTAAAGGATTTTACGATGTAACCGTCCCGTCCGGCTCGGAGTATGTTTTTGTCGGTGGCCGTGCAAATTCTGGGTATTCGGTTAGAATTGAAGTCCAACTGATTGACTACATCTTGGAACTTAACACAAAGACGCAAGAGAACGAAAGCGAAATAGTATCCTTATCCGTTGGGAACTACCCCATTTTGCACAACGCAAACAAAAACGCATACATCAATAATGCCGGAAAGTTAACATCTTATTCCGGGTGGATGGCAACGGACTACATCCCCATTGATGGACTTTCAAAAGTCCTTATCTATTGCCCCGTTGCATCGAACTACAATGCTTGGTATTCGGACAAAGATGAAAACGCATTCATTTCGCAGATGCCACTCTCGGTTGGTAATAACACAAGCATTGTCCCAAACGGTGCAAAATATATCCGTCTTTCCAACACAAATGCGGGAATGGCCGCAACCACGATGAAAGATGCGACAAATACAAGGGTTGTTGTAGTTGAAGAATCTCTTGATACGGTTAATGACGGACTAAAAAACATTGGCCCTTATGTAATTGGTCAGTATGTAAACAATTCCACGGGTGCGTTTGAAACCGCAAGCGGATATAAAAGGACGGACTATATTTCGATTTCCGACTACCACGGGCAGATATATTTTGTTTCCGACAATCGTACACCGTATTGTTGCTTTTACGATAGCAACAAGGAAAAGGTTGGAACATTCATCATCCAAATTGGGGAAACACTTGTGAACATCCCGGAAGATGCCGTGTATTGTGCTTTTTCGCTTTCAAGGTATAGCGGAACAATCACGATGTTCGATAGCACTTTTTCCGCCATTCGGTCTTTGGGTTTCAATAATATCTTCGATATACAACCAAAGTATCAGTATTTAACCGACATCCTAACACAAATGATTCGGAAACCTCTATTGTTGGTGTTCACTGACCTTCACGGAGCAACGAACAACATTGAGAGGATAAATCGTTTTTATCTTGATAACCTATTTGCGAATGTTTGGTATCCTGTCAATCTTGGGGACACGGTGGAAGACCAAGCCACGGATTCAATTGCTTTTCTTGATAATGAATTAGGGAAGGCCGCATTGACGGTGATTGGAAACCACGATGTCCTTGTTAGTGGGACACTTCCGGGAATAACAAGCAAACAGGCATACGATAAATACATCGCACCAAATGTTTCCGATTGGGGAGTTACGCAACCATCCGGGGCATCCACGAATGGCTATAACTACTACTATAAAGATAAAAATTATAGCCAGGGGACAATCCGTCTTATCGTTTTGGATGAATATTTCTACGATGAAACGCAACACAATTGGTTTGTGTCCGTGCTTGCGGATGCGAATACAAATGGATATTATGTTGTTGTTTGCCAACACCAATCGAATGTCTTACCAGCACAAGCATCAGTTCTTGGTACGGGGCATCCTTTCGCAACTCCGGAACTCGGTTTTGATTTATATATCACAACTGCGGGATATAGCGGGGCATATTCAAGTGCGGCTGAAAACCGGGCGATGGCGGTGGATGCGTTTATCGGAAACGGAGGCAAATTCATTTGTTGGATGAGTGGACACACCCATTCCGACCAATGCCATACCTTCACACGCTCAAACGGGAAACAACTTTCTCTCGTTTTCTCAAATGCCGGAATGAGTATGACATCATCCATCCGGGTTGCCGGGTATTCTTCCGATTGTTTCCAATATGTAGCATTTGACCTCGCAAAAAAATATGTTTATGTCTTACGGATTGGGGAATCGGTAGACAAATGGTTTCACAAAAATTCGTTTATGTGCTACGATTTCGTAAACCATAATATTGTGGAATACTATTAACTCCGGCCCTAAATGATTAGATATGCCGTGCTTATTTGACATAAAACCCGAAGAAAGGAATTGCGAATACTGCGTGGTTTCCTTCTGCGATGAAAGGCCGAAAGAGGAACAAACAACGGCAA
>Ga0310786_10004840_pt1 | contig 18563 bp, 19 predicted proteins | sample AusTroGonzalo_MG_FD_203881 | JGI IMG/M metagenome (GOLD analysis project Ga0310786, IMG submission 203881) | Bovine rumen microbial communities from tropical cattle in Woodstock, Queensland, Australia - Gonzalo_03 (v2) (version 2) | ecosystem: Host-associated > Mammals > Digestive system >... | reverse complement strand
ATGATTTATAATGATAATCTTCTTTTTCATCAAAACATAATGGTGGAAATAATACACACCAGAAGTTTTGACCTAGACCTTTACCAATAGTAACTACTAATGATTCATATTCACCTTCAGGATATGTTTCATTATTATACTCTTTCTCTGGAAAATAATTTTTTCCATAGTTTATGTGGAAATCTTCATTAGAATTATTATCTTTTAAAGTTTTATCCACAATTTTTGTGTATAAAGGTATATTTTCTTCAAGAAATTCTCTTGTTTCCACAATATTTGTGAATTTATTAGTATTAATTAAATTACTTTTTAAGTTTTCCACTACTTTTTGTTTTAATTCTTGAGAGTTTATATCATTAGAATCAGCTATTACTCTAAATCTAATAGAGTCTTCTGGAATAGTTTTTGTATTTTTAAATACTGAGAACAATAAAATAATTATAAATAGTATTATTATAGTTTTTTTCATTAAAAAACCTCACTTTCATAATAATAGTGAGATTATTTTGATTATTTTATTCTAAATTTTTAAAAATAAATAACATTCTATCTTTATCAGATAGATCTTTTTTTGACTCTATTCTTACATTATCTAAGTATTTATTTACTAGATTAGTAATATCTTCTTTTTGAGTATATCCTATTTCAAAAGCTATAAGACATTTATCTTTCATATGATTAGATACTTCTTTTAATATCTTTTCATAACAGTCTAATCCTTTTTCTCCAGCATAAAGTGCTAGATGAGGTTCATTATTCTTAACAATGTCTTCTATTTCTTCATTATCTTTAATATATGGTGGATTACTTATAATTACATCATATTTATCAGTAATATTAGTTAGAAAGTCACTTTCTATTAGATTAGCTTTTGAATTTAATAATTCTTTATTCTTCTTAGTTACTTCTAAAGCATCTTTAGATATATCTACTAAGTCTACTTTATTTGTGTTTACTTTATTTTCTAAAGTTAAACCTATTATTCCAGAACCAGTACCTAAATCTATTATATCTACTGGATTATTAAAATACTTATTAATATATTTAATAGTATTTTCAACTAATTCTTCTGTTTCAAATCTAGGTATTAGACATCTTTCATCTACTAAGAATTTATTACCATAGAAGTTAACATATCCTAAGACATATTGAAGGGGTTTTCCTTCTTCTAAAGCTAATACTTCTTTTTTATATAGTTCTACTTTATCTAATGGTACTAAGTCATTTAAATGATTTAGTAATTCTAATGGATTTAGATTTAGTAGTTCTCCTAGAAGTATTTTTGCATGGTCCGAATGACAATGACTTTTACCGAATACTAGTAATTCTTCGACAGTCATTATTCTGTTTCTCCCTCAAGTTTTCTCTTTTGGTCTTCTTGAATTAATGCATCAATAATATCATCTAGTGCACCATCCATTACTCTATCTAATGAGTTAGTAGTAAATCCAATTCTATGATCAGTTACTCTATTTTGTGGATAGTTATAAGTTCTTATTTTTTCAGCTCTATCTCCAGTACCTATCTTACTACGTCTTTCATTTCCTTCTTTTTCAAGTTTTTCTTGTTCTTGAAGTTCATATAGACGTGATTTTAATACCTTCATAGCTTGTTCTTTATTTTGAATTTGACTTCTTTCATTTTGACAAGTTACTACTAATCCTGTAGGTAAGTGGGTAATTCTAACAGCTGAGTCTGTTGTATTAACTCCTTGTCCACCACATCCACTTGATCTATAGATATCTACTCTTATATCATTTGGATTGATTTCAATTTCTACATCTTCATCTGCTTCAGGCATTACTAATACTGTAGCAGTTGAAGTTTGTAGTCTACCATTTGATTCAGTTACAGGTACTCTTTGTACTCTATGAGATCCTGATTCATATTTAAGTAATGAATAAGCTCCTTTACCTTTAATAATAAATTCTATTTGAGCAAAACCTCCAGCAGTACCTTCTACTGAGTTATATACTTCATATGAGAAACCTTGTTTTTCAGCGTATCTTGTGTACATTCTGAATAAATCTCCAGCAAATATGTTTGCCTCGTCTCCTCCTGCAGCTCCTCTTATTTCCATGATAATATTCTTACTATCATTAGGATCTTTTGGTATTAATAATACTTCTAATTCAGAATCTAACTTAGTCTTTTCTTCTTCTAAGTTTTTTAATTCTTCTTTAGCCATTTCTCCTAATTCTGGATCATTTACCATTTCTTTAGCATCTTCAATACCTTCTAATACCTTTTTATATTTCTTATAACAAGTAACTATATCTTCTAAATCAGACATTTCTTTAGAATATGTACGAGTTAGTTTGATATCACTTAATACTTCAGGTTTAGCTAGTTCTTCTTGTAGATGGTTATATTTTTCTAGAGTTGCTTCTAATCTTTCTATCATATTAATCCCTCTTTCTTGGACAGTCTTATTATATCATATATTATGAAAAAAACTAGATTATTCTTCTAGTTCTAATTCATCTTCATCAATAACTACTAAGTCTTTTAACTCTTCGTTAGTTTCATCATCATAATCAGTTTCATCAGTATCATCATAACTATCTTCATCTAGTTCATCTTCTTCAAGTTCATCTTCTTCTTCATTTTCTTCATCTGATTCTTCTTCATCGTCTTCATCTGATACTTTAATTACTTTATCTGATGTATGATTACTTCTTAAATCCCATTTACCATTATCTAATAAGATAAATCTTTTATCTGTTGATAAAGCTGTATAGAAATCAGCTATTTTCTTTTCAAATGTACTTTCAGGTAAATCTAAAAGTTTAATTATTTTTTTGAAAAGATCTGCTGTATTTAACTTTCTTTTTGATTCTTCTAATATTAAATAAGCAATGTCTTTATTAGACATTAATTCTAATTCATCTTTCTTCATTGTTTTTAAACTCATAAGTAGACCTCCTACGTGGTAATAAAATTACCAATAATTTTATAACATATATATTTTATATAAGCAAGTACTTTTTACATTTTGTTTGGAATTTCTATAGCTAATGTATTTAATAATAATACATTTACTTTGCAAACTATATTAGTTAAAGTTAACCAAGATTCTTTTAATTCAGTATCTTCTTCTATTAAAACTTTATTATTTGCATAGAATTTATTATAGTTAGAAGTTAATTTATATAAGTATTCTGCTATTTCATTTAATGTTTTAGCTTCTATAGATCTATTTAATACATTAGGTAATTCTAATAAAGTTAAAGCTATATCTTTTTCTTCTATACCTTTTAATTTAGTAATAGTACCATTAGTAAAATCAGCTTTATTTAGAAGTGATTTCATTCTTATAGTTGAATATAGTAAGTATGGACCAGTTTTTCCTTCTAAATCAGTGAATTTATCTAATTCAAAGATATAATCTGTATTTCTATATGGTAGTAAGTCTGCATATTTTAAAGCAGCCATTCCTACTATTTTAGATATTTCTTTCTTTTCTTCTTCAGAAATAGATTCATTAGTAATTCTTTTTTAAGAGACATTACTCCACCATCTCTAGTTTTAAATGGTTTTCCATCAGATCCATTCATAGTACCAAAACCAATATGGTCTAATACTACATCATCTCTTACTAAGTTAGCTTTTCTTGCAGCACGGAAAACTTGTTCAAAATGAAGTGATTGTCTTCCATCTACTACATACCACATTTCATCTGGGTTAAAGTTTACTTTTCTTTCTAGAATAGCAGCTAAATCAGTAGAATCATATGACATTGTACCATTTGTTTTAACCATCATTAATGGTGGCATTGGTGCATTATCATCTTCTTTAGCTACATCTATTACTTTAGCTCCTTCACTTTCAGTGATAAGACCTTTTTCTTCATAAATCTTATATAATTCATCGAAGAATTCCATTTCATCTGATTCACCATTCCATATTTCAAATGAAACGTTTAAATCATCATATGTCTTTTTAATATCTTCTTTTGATATATCTACTATTTTCTTCCATAATTCATAGTAACCTTTTTCTTTAGATTGGAATTTCATAGTTATGTCTCTAGCATCTTCTAGATATGCTTCATCTTCTTTAGATTTATTTGAAGCTAATGGATATATTCTTTCTAAATCAGCATTTGTGATAGGTAATTCTATATCATCGTAGTTACCTTCGAAGTTAGGATCAAAATATGGTAAATCTGGATATTCTTCTTTTATTTCTTTAATTACTAAACCTAGAGGTCTTCCGAAATCACCTAGATGGGCATCTCCTAAAGCATCATATCCTAATAAAGTAGCTAATCTTTTTAAAGCTTCACCTATATTAGCACTTCTTAAGTGACCTACATGAAGAGCTTTTGAAACGTTAGCTCCACCATAGTCGATTACTATCTTTTTAGGAGATTTCTTATCTATATTATTAAATATATCTTCATTCATACTATTTAAAATTTTGTATGTATATTCATCAGATAAACTAAAATTAATAAAACCAGGTCCAGCTATATTAATATTAGTAAATCTATTGTCTTTGGATAATTCATTTACAATATCTTGTGCTATTTCTCTAGGATTTTTATGATAAGTTCTTACTAATTGCATAGCATCATTTAATTGATATTCTCCTAAATCTCTTCTATTAGAAGTTTCTAAAGCAATAGTTTCTTCATCATAACCAGCATTATGAATTATACTTTTTAAATCATTTTCTAATTCTTTAAAGATACTCATTATAATACCTCCAATTCATATAAGAAATCATTATTTTCTATAGAATAACTTACTCTTACATTGTTTTTATTTCTTTCTATATCAATATTTTCTATTAATACTTCTACTTCTCTATCTAATTCTTTAATAAGAATAGTTCCTTTCTTATTATTAAAATCATAAATCATATGTAGATCATCATTATCTCTTATTAGTATATTACTTTTTAAATCATAATACACATTAGTATTATCTATTTCTTTATAATTAATTACTTCAGAGTCTATAGAATAATCTACTGTATTTTCTGTATTATCTATTTTTACTTTAATTTTAGGCATATTTTCACCTCATTAAAAATCTGTATTGATTATAACATAATATTATTGTTTTTAATACATAATTTTACTTTTATTTTTAATACTAATAAGGAAGGAGGTCTTATGAAAATTAAAAAAATTATTAAATTCTTTATTATTTTATTTTTATTAAGTATTCTTGGAGTATTTTTATATGTTAAATTATCTCCTAAAATTACTATTAATAGTGCTAATAATATTACTTTATATGATAAAGATAATAATATATATTTTAAAGGTAGTGAAAAGAAGGAATGGGTAGAATTAGATGAGATAAGTCCTTATTTAATAGATAGTACTATATATACTGAAGATAAAAATTTTTATAAACATTTTGGATTTGATTTTTTAAGAATTGGTAAAGCACTTATTAATAATTTAAAAAATAATAGTATGGATCAAGGAGCTTCTACTATTACACAACAATACGCTAAGAATATGTTTTTAGATTTTGATAAGACTTGGAAGAGAAAATGGGATGAGATGTGGTATACATTAAGAATAGAAGCCAATTATAGTAAAGAAGAAATACTTGAAGGATATTTAAATACTATTAATTATGGTCATGGTAAATATGGAATAGAGAATGCTTCTAAGTTTTATTTTAATAAGTCTGCTAAAGATTTGGATCTTGCTGAAGCTAGTTTACTTGCGGCTATACCTAAAGCACCTAGTAAATATGACCCTATTAATAATTATGATAGTGCTAAGGAAAGACAAATATATATAATCAATAATCTATATAAGAATAATGCTATTAGTGAAGAAGAGAAAGAGAGTTCATTAAATGAAGAATTGAATATAATTGGATTTACTGAAAATGAAGATTTATCTAGTATTAATTACTTTCAAGATGCCGTTATGAATGAATTAAAGAGTATTAGTAGTATTCCTAGTAATTATGGTGAAGTCAATGGATTAAAGATTTATACTACATTAGATTATAATAGTCAGAGTATATTAGAAAAAAATATTAATGAAGCATTTGAAGATGAAGAATTTCTAGAAACAGCTAGTGTAGTTATGGATCCTAATACTGGTAGAGTTTTAGCTCTTATCGGTGGTAGAGATTATAATAAATCTAGTTATAATAGAGCTCTTTCTTCTTCTAGACAAGTAGGTTCTACTATGAAACCATATTTATATTATGCAGCTTTAGAAAATGGGTTCACTGGTTCTACTGAGTTTTTATCTGAACCTACTACTTTTACTTTAGAGGATAATAAAAGTTATTCTCCTGTTAATTATAATGAAAAGTATGGTAATAAACCTATTTCTATGGCTACTGCGATAGCTTATAGTGAAAACATTTATGCAGTTAAAACTCATATGTTTCTTGGATATGATGCTTTAATAAATGTAGCTAGACGCGTAGGAATTACTGAAAAATTAGAAAGTATTCCATCATTACCTCTTGGTACTAATGAGATTAATATACTTAATATGGCTAAGGGATATTCTAGTTTTGCTAATCTAGGATATAAAGTAAATCCTCATTTTATAGTAAAAGTTGAAGATGGTAATGGTAATATTTTATATAAATGTAATGAAGATAAAGAATTAGTATTAAATCCTAGTTTAGTATTTATTCTTAATAATTTATTAACTGCTACTTATGATCCTTTATATGTAGACTATAACTATCCAACAGCAATTAGTTTATCTGGTAAATTAAAGCATAAATATGCATTAAAAAGTGGTACTACTAGTACTGATAATTGGAATATAGGTTTTAATAGTAATATTTTATGTGCTGTATGGGTAGGAAATGATAAGAATAAAGAATTAACTACTAAGGATTATAAATATGCACAAAATATCTGGTATAAGACTGTTGAAGAGATTGAAAAAGATATAGGAGAAGAAGCTGGTTGGTATGAAAAACCTAAGAATGTAGTTGGTACTTTAGTAGAACCTATTAGTGGTAAACCAAGTGATGACTCTAGTAAGAATACTAAACTAGTCTATTTTTTAAAAGGAACAGAACCTAAAAGTACTGATCCTACATTTGATGAGATTAATTAAAACTAAAATTATTTTAGTTTTTTTTATAGATAAAAATGTTGTATTTTGTTATAATTTATATAGGATGTGATATTATGTTAGAAATTATTATCGGGGTTATTGTAGTTATATCAATTATTACTTTTATTATGGTTATGTATAACAATAAATTTGAAATGGCTAATATTAAAATAGAAAAAGCAGAACAAGATATATCTTTATATTTAAAGAACAAATTAGAATTACTTCAAAGAACTAGACCTATTGTTAAGAAAGCATTAAGAACTAAAGAGTTTATGGAAGATTTAGATAATTTATCTCCTGAACTAAGTAATCTTGAAATGCATATTACTTTGAAGAAGATATATAATGAATTATTTAAAGCATTGGATGAACATGAAAAATTATATAAGAGTGAAGCTTTACTTAAAATATTAGATGATTTAAATAATAATGAAGAAGATATTATAGGAGCTATTAAATTTTATAATGATACAGTAGTTGATTTTAATAAATTAGTAGTTACTTTTCCATCTAGTATATTAGCTTTATTTAAAAAATATAAGAAACTTGATTTTTATAATAATGAAAAAAGAGAAATCTTTGAAATATTAAATGAAAAGTAGGTGGGTTTATGAATTTTATTGAGAGTATTAAAGAAAGAGCTAAATTAGATAAGAAAACTATTATATTACCTGAATCTATGGATTCTAGAGTAATAGAAGCTGCTTCTAAAATATTAGAAGAAGATATATGTAATCTTATTATTATAGGTGATAAAAATAGTATTAATAGTAATTTTGATTTAGATAAAGCTATGTTTATTGATCCTAATACTTATTTCTTTACTGATGAATTAGCTAGTAAGTTATATGATCTTAGAAAAGATAAAGGTATGACTTTAGAAGAAGCTAAGAGATTATTGCTTGAAGATTATATGTATTTTGCATGTATGCTTGTTAAAACTGGTAGAGCTGATGGTGTAGTTAGTGGTGCATGCCATTCTACAAGTAATACTTTAAGACCTGCATTACAAATAATTAAAAGTGATCCTAAATATAACTTTGTTTCATCTTTCTTTATAATGGAAACTAAAGATAGTGAATTTGGAGAAGATGGAATACTTGTATTCTCTGATAGTGGTTTAGTAGAGTATCCTACAGTAGATGAACTTGCACATATTGCTGAAATGAGTGCTGAAAGTTTCGATTATTTAGTTGAAGATGATCCAATAGTGGCAATGTTATCTTACTCTACTAAAGGTAGTGCTAAGAGTGAACATGTAGATAAAGTAGTTGAAGCTACTAAGATAGCTAAAAGAGATTATCCAAATTTAAGAATTGATGGAGAATTACAATTAGATGCTGCAATTTGTCCTGATGTAGCTAAGAGAAAAGCGCCTAGCAGTAACGTAGCTGGATATGCTAATGTATTAATATTTCCTAATATTGATGCTGGTAATATAGGATATAAATTAGTAGAAAGATTTGCACATGCTAAAGCATATGGACCTATTACGCAAGGTATGGCAGCACCCGTTAATGATTTGTCACGTGGTTCAGATGTTGATGAAATCGTAGGAGTTGTAGCAATTACTGCTGTTCAAGCACAAAAATAAATTATTGGAGGTAGATTATGGCAAAATGTCCTCATTGTGGTGCAGAGTTTGAATACGATGTTAAGAAAAAAAGTGTTTACTGTGCCTATTGTGGTAGCCAATTTAATCCTAAAGAGTTAAATAAGGATGTTAAAAAGGCTAAGAAAAATGAAAGTGTAATTAGTGGAAAGACATATAGTTGTACTCAATGTGGTGCAACTTTAATGACTTTTGATGAAACTGCTGTTACTTTTTGTAGTTATTGTAGTAGTCAAAACATTGTTGAAAATGAAGTTGTTAAAGAAAAGGCACCTGATGTTATTATTCCTTTTGCTAAAACAGAAGAGGAATGTGTTAATAACTATAAGAGAGCTATATCTCATTTCTTATTCTCACCTGGTTATATGAAAAATGATATGGTAGTTAAGAAATTTAGAGGTATATATATGCCTTATGCTATATATAAATTAGTACATAATGGTGATTGTATTAATAAAGGTAAGAAATACAATCATAGATCTGGTGATTATGTCTATTATGATGACTTTGATATACATGCTGTTGTAGATGCTTCATATGATGGTGTATCATTCGACTTATTATCTAAGTTTTATGATGATTATAGTCAATCTATTCCATTTGATGCTAGAAAAGCTGAAGAGTTTAATCCAAATTACTTAGCTGGTTTCTATGCTGATAAAGGAGATGTTGAAGTAGATACATATAATTCAGATGCATGTTTAATTGCAACTAACGATTCTACTAGATTTATGAAGAGTCAAAAGATATTTGCTAAATACGGATGTACTACTCCTAAAGTAGGATTTGGAGCTACAGATAAGAGATATGCAATGTTTCCAATGTATTTTGCATCTATAAAGAGTAAGGATGATAAACATATTCATTATGCAGCTATTAATGGTCAAACTGGTAAAGTGGCTGCTGATATGCCTATATCTTTTCCAAAATACATTATATTCTCATTACTTATGAGTATTCCAATATTTTTAGTAATTAATTTAATACCATATATATTACCTAGGGCTATAAGTTTCTTCGTAATAATAATGTCTATTATTGCTTGGATAATATGTGGTGGTCAATTAACAAAGTGTAATGATAGATATGGTAGATATGATGATAAAGGTTATACTTCTCTACTAGTAGAAGTAGATGAAAATGGTAATAAAAAGAAATTAAAGAAAGAAAAGAAGTATAAGATGAAAGCAAAATACTGGGTTAAGTATTTAATTGCTATACTTCTATCATTCATTATGATTGTGTTTAATCCAGTAAATGATGCTTACTATTATGGGTCAGCAATCATTGGATTAATACTAATAATATGGTCATTTAATGATTTAGTAGGTATTCATAATACTCTAGTATCTAGACCAATACCTCAACTTGAAAAAAGAGGAGGTGATGAAAGTGAATAAGAAATTTTTATTAATAATACTTGCGATATTCACTTTTAATATTACTAATGTTAACGCTTATGAAATAGATGATTTTTCTGTTACAGAATATGGTAATGATGAAGGTTATACATATGAACCTTATAATAATATAATAACTAATAATACAGTAGATACTAATGAGTATAAGTATACGAATAGCGAAACTAATTATACTGCTTCAATTGAAGATAATGCTAACTTATTATCTATTGAAGAAAGAGTTAAGTTATTTGAAGAAATTAAACCATTAACTAAATATGGTCATACAGCATTTATTACTACTGCTAGCAATACTTCTAGTGTAGAGTACTTTGCAGATAGTTATTATCATTCTCACTTTGGTACACAAAGTGGTACTATCTTTATAATAGATATGAGTAATAGAGAAATCTATATATTCTCAGATGGAGCTAACTATAGAACTGTTACTAAGTCTAAAGCTTATTCAATAACAGATAATACTTATAGAGATGCTACTAATAAAGAGTATTATAGATGTGCATCTCGTTCATTTAAACAAATCTATACTATCTTAGATGGTGGTAAGATTGCTGAACCAATGAGATATACAAGTAATATATTTATAGCTATTACATTAGCATTCTTCTTCAGTTTCCTATATATATTAGGTAAATCTAGAATTAAAAAAGCTAGTGATAGTGCTATAGTAAAGAATTGTGATATTGATTTTAAAATTGGTGAAACATCAGTTATTAAGACTGGTCAACACAGAGTATATAGTCCTCAATCTTCTGGAGGTTCCGGTGGCGGAGGCGGCGGCGGAGGCGGAGGCGGCTCTGGTGGTGGCGGTGGCCACGGATTCTAGAAGGAGGTATATTGATGATATCATTGTTACTATCTAGAATTTTAGAAGATTATGCTTCTACCATAGTTGCGCCTATAGCAATATTTAGTTTACTTCTATTTATTGGAATATTTAAGAAAAGAAAAGGATTAATTCTTTTTAATGTTGTGTTTCACATATTAGCAGTTATAAACTGGGGTGTTATGTCTTATTATAAATTAGACTATGATCCTTCTTTTGGATTATCTGGTCTTCAACTTATTGGTCCTCAATTTATTCTAGGATTAATAGATCTTATAATACTTATTGCAATATCTGTATATTTAATAATGAGTAATAGAAAGAAAAAAGGTGATACTACCAAAGTTGAAGAAACTCCTGTTTCAACTATAAATTGTCAACATTGTGGTTTTTCCAATCCTGAGAATAATGAATACTGCTTTAAATGCGGAAAACAAATAAAATAAAAATATCCACAGAAATTGTGGATATTTTTTTATATTAATTTTAATACTACATGTAGTAAGAAATCTAATAACATTGGTATTCCAATTACTAAGACTATTATATATCTTGTTTTTAACTTTGTTTTATTTAAGAACTTATCTATTAGGGGTTGTACTGTATATAGAAGTAATGTGCCTCCAATTGCAAAGTTTCTTGAAGCATCCCAGTTAACTCTAGCATTTATATTTAGAAAGTCTTTTGAATAATCCCATAATAGATTACCAAATAATTTATCTATAGCTAAATGTGATACATACTCTAGTACTGTAGTTAGGATCCAAATACCTAGGAATACTAGTACTGGTGTTACATTTATCTTTTTTAATTTGGGATAAAGTTTTGTTAGTAGAAATACTGCTATAATTACTACTATGTTTGTTAGTACTAATTGTATACCATAGTTTTTAAATAATACTTCTACACTATATATCTTAGGAGTAGTATATTCAATTATAGTTATATAGATGAATGATACTAATGTGATTAGTGATACTACTAAGTTTATTGGGTTTTCTAAAGTATGTTTTTTCTTCATAAAGTTTTGAAGACATACAAGAAGTAGTAGTACTCCAAAACCATATATTGGTAGGAATGGTCCTAGAAGAACTCCTCTATTAACAAATTTATATGGGCTCATTACAAACCATAATAAGAAGACTTCATATAGCCAACCTATTAATGCATATACTAAGAAGATAATATAATATTTTGAAAATTTTTCTAAAAACTTTTTCATTCTATTCTCCAATCTATTTCTTTTATATTATTTTTCTTTAAAAATTCATTTGTCTTTGAGAAAGGTTTACTACCAAAGAATCCATTTCTTGCGGAAAATGGTGATGGATGAGCAGATTCTATTACTAAGTGTTTTGGATTAGTAATTAATTCTCTTTTAGAACGAGCATAGGCTCCCCATAGTATGAATACTGTAGGAGTATTTCTTTCATTTAATATCTTTATAATATCATCAGTAAAGATTTCCCAACCTCTATCTTTATGAGATGTTGGTTTATGTTCCTCTACTGTGAGTACTGCATTTAAGAGAAGAACTCCTTCTTGTGCCCATTTTTTAAGTGAATTATGTTCCGGAAATGGTATTTTCAAATCACTTTCTAGCTCTTTAAAGATATTTTTTAATGAAGGTGGTTTTAATACTTCATTACTTACTGAGAAAGATAAACCCTCTGCTTGATTAGGTCCATGGTATGGATCTTGTCCTAAGATAACTACTTTTACATTATCAAAATCAGTATATCTAAAAGCATTGAATACTTCGTTTTGTTTTGGGTATATAGTCTTTTCTTTATACTCATTTTTTACAAAATCCATTAGTTTTTCAAAGTATTCTTTTTTAAATTCATCCTGTAGGATTAGATCCCATTTATTACCTATCATATAATCACCTACTTATGATAACTTTCATTATTATTTATTTTAAATGCACGATAGATTTGTTCTAGAAGGAGTACTCTAAATAATTGATGTGGAAAAGTCATCTTTGAGAAAGATAGATGGAATTTTGCTTTAGATTTAATGTTTTCTGAAAGACCATAGCTTCCACCTATTATAAATGTAATAGTACTTGCTTCTAAAGTAATTTTATCTAGTTTATCGGCAAATTCAGTACTACTTAATTCTTTTCCTTCTATTTCTAGAGTAATTATATAATCTTTATCATTAATATGTTTTAATATTTTTTCTTCTTCTAATACTAATGATTTATTTGGTTCTACTAGTCCTTCATCTTTTACTTCAATGATTTCTATATTAGTATACTTAGATATTCTTTTGGTATATTCTTCTATTGCATCTTTTAAGTATTTTTCTTTAATAGAACCTACTGTGATTATTTTTATCATACTTCTATCATTTCACTTTCTTCATATTGTCTAGCAATATGTATTTTTATATTTTTATCTAAACCTTCATTATGAATGGCTTCTAAGGCTTTTTCTTCTGTATTATTATTTTCACTTAGATGAGCTAATATAATATTTTTTGTATTTTCTCTTACTAATTTAGATAGATACTTAGCGGTAGTATTATTAGAGAGATGTCCTTTATCAGAGATTACTCTTTCTTTTAAGAATCTAGGATATGGTCCATCCATTAACATTACTTCATCGTGATTACTCTCTATGAAATAAAGATCTTTTCCTACCATTTTATTTAAATATTTTCTATTTATATAGCCTGTATCAGTTACGTATACTAGGCTTTTATTATTATATTCTATAATGTATCCTACTGATGATGGTGCATCATGTGATGTATGTATTAATTCTATATTTACATCATTAATAGTGAATTCATCATCTATAAATACACATCTTGTTTTTGGGACATATTCTTTTAGACTATCATACATTTCTTCCGGTATATAAACATTTAAATGTGTTTTATTTACTAGAGTAGATAGTCCACTTGTGTGGTCCTTATGACAATGTGTTATTAGAATACCTGATATATCAGAAAAAGAAAGGGAATTCTCTTCTAAACTTCTTTTCAAAGTTAAGTAGGAAATTCCCATATCTATAATTATATTTGTATTATCACATAACACAATTGAACAATTTCCTTTTGAACCACTGGATAATGTTTTTATTTTCATTTTAATAGAATGCCATAGGGTTTAAAGCAGTTCCACCATAATATGGAGGTCCAGTCCATACTGCATAGTGTAAGTGAACTCCTGTAGCAAAACCGGTTTGTCCCATACCACCGATTGGCTGTCCTCGAGTTACCCTATCTCCTTGTTTAACATATGTACATCCACTGCAAAGGTGAGCATACATTGTATAATATCCATTATCATGTTTTATAGTAATGTATTGTCCATTATCATATTTATAACCAACTGTATAAACTGTTCCAGATTCAGCTGCAAATATATTTGAACCATATCCACATCCTGCAATATCCATACCATCATGTAATGTTCCCCAACGCCATCCAAATGGAGATGAGATTGTTGAACATGTTGCTGGCCATCCGAACATACCTTTTGTAACTATTAGGTTACCATATCCACCAGACCAAGCTTCTGATTTAGTACCTTTTACTACTATTTCTTCTACTGGTACTTTTAGTACTTCTGTTGCAGCTGGAACACCAACTACTGACACTATTTCACCATTTACTTTTTGTACTTTTTGAGTTACTCTATTTAGACCATTTTCACCAGCTTGTTTTACAACTCTATAACTTGTATATTGATTTGAGTCTTCTTCTGTTTTTGTAGTATATTTTACTTCTTCATCTTTTACTACATGATCTTCTTCTACTACACTTATTTGTGGTTTTAAGATACCTATTGTAACTACTTGACCTGTATATAATAAACTCTTTTCACTTAATTCTGGATTGGCTACTAAGAATTCTTCTATTGATATTTTATTATTAAATGCTACATCATCAATAGTATCACCATCTTTGATGGTATATTTTGATTGATCTTTTGTAGTACCAAATAATAAGTATTTACTTAAATCTTCTTCTTTTAAATATATTGTTTTATTTACAGGTATTTTATCTTTTTTAATAGTAATTTTGTTTTTTAGATAAATATTATCAATAATAGTACCTACATCTTTTATTTCTTTTTGAGTATTATTAGCATAGTTATTAAAATCATCTTCTTTTATAAAGGATTTAACTGTTTTTTCTACTGAGTTAGTAAATACTTTTTTATCTATTACATAGATATACTGATTCTTACCTTTTATAGTTTTACCAGTTTCATCTTTTGTATCTAATCCTTTAATCTTTACTACATATCCATCTATCATAAATGATGATGTATCCTTTATTTTATTATATATTTCTTGATTAGTTTGGATTTTATTTTCAAAAGTAATTTCTTTTACTATATCTAGTTCTGCTGGTGTATATACTTTATCTACTTTATACTTTTCTTTTATTTCATTTTGTTTCTTATCAATATAGTTTTCAAATGACTTTTTAGATTCAATTATTCCTAATGATTTACCTTCTAAATATACTCTATATACTGTTTTGGGATTTCTACTAATACTAGTGAAACCTGCAGCAAATATAGTAGTTAGAAGAATAGTTATTAATACTAGTAATTTACTTTTCTTCACTAGTCTTCCCCTCATTTCTATCCTTTCTTAAATTAACAAAAGTTGAAGTGTTCTTTTTGAATAATAATTCTATTGTTGCTGTTGGTCCATTACGATGTTTTCCTATAATTAATTCACTTAAACTTGTGTTATCTTCAGTTCTAGCTTCTTTTTTATAATAATCATCTCTATATAAGAACATTACGATATCTGCATCTTGTTCAATAGATCCTGATTCACGTAAGTCACTCATAATTGGACGTTTATCTTCACGAGCTTCTACACCACGAGATAATTGGGCTAAAGCTATTACTGGAACACCTAATTCCATAGCTAAAGTCTTTAAACTACGTGATATATCTGAAACTTCTTGTTGACGGTTAGCTCCATAGTTCTTTCCACCTGATATTAATTGTAAGTAGTCGATTACTACTAATGATAATCCTTGTTCAGATGAAGCTAATCTTCTACATTTAGCTCTTATTTCACCTATAGTGATACCTGGAGTATCATCAATAACTAAGTTTGTATTAGATAATTGTGATACTGCTTCATTAATTCTTTTCCAATCTTGGTTTAATAGATTACCAGTTCTTAACTTGAAACCATCTATTTGACCAAGTGAAGCTAAAATACGCATAGCTAATTGTTCAGCGCTCATTTCTAAGTTAAATAAAGCCACTGATTTATCTTGAGTCATTGCTACATGAGTAGCTAAGTTTAATGCAAATGCAGTTTTACCCATAGCAGGACGTGCTGCAATAATTATAAATTCATTTGGATGAAGACCAGTAGTTATTCTATCTAAATCATACCATCCAGTAGAAAGACCAGTTATTTCACCTTTATGTTCAGATAATCTTTCTAAGTCTGATTCTGCTTTTGCAAGTACGTCTTTAATAGAACGGAATTCACTTGCTTTTCTATTTTTAACAATACCTAGTATTTTCTTTTCTGAATTATCTAATATTTCATTTACTGTTTCATCAGTACGATATCCTTCTTGAGCTATTTCTTCTGCTGTTTCAATTAAACTTCTAAGTAAAGCTGATTCTTCAACACTTTTAATATAAAAATCTATATTAGAGGCTGTAGGTACATAGTTTAATACTTCTGTTAAGTATTCTACTCCACCTACTTCATTTAATTTATTATTTTTCTTTAGATAACTAGTTACTGTTGTAATATCAATAGGAGTCTTAGAATCTGACAGACTAGTCATAGCTTCAAATATTTTTGCATTTTTATCATTATAGAATGCTTCTGGTGTTAAGTTTTCAATTGCTTTTTCTAAGGCATACTTAGATAAGAAGCAAGCTCCTAACACTGATTCTTCTGCTTCTATATTATTTGGTAATGTTCTTGCTGGCATGTTATCACCTCTACTTTACTACATGTACTTTTATTGTTGCTTTTATGTTAGCATACAAGTTAATATCTACATTATGAAATCCTAATGAAGATATTGTAGTATGTTCTATCATACTTTTTTCAATCTTATATCCCTTTTTATCTAATTCTTCTTTTATTTGTTTAACACTGATACTTCCAAATACTTTATCTCCTGCACCAGTTTTAACTTTAAATTCAATTGTTTCTTTATCTAATTTCTTTTTTAATTCTTCTGCAGTCTTTTTATTTTCTTGATCTAGTTCTTCTTTTTTCTTTAATTCATGATTTAGTTTAGCTAGATTTTCTTTTGTTTTTAATACTGCATAACCATTCTTAATTAGGAAGTTTTCTGCATATCCATCTTTTACATTTTTGATTTGCCCCTTTTTACCTTGATTTCTTAAATCTTTGATAAAAATTACTTCCATATTATTCGCCTTCGCTTTCTTCTATTATTCTTTTTAATTCTTTTTCTACATTACTTATTGTGGTGTTTTCAAACTTAGCAGCTCCAGTATATGAATCACCACCACCACCTAGTTTTTCTAGTATTTTACCAATATCATATCCACCTAAGCTTCTAGCGCTTATTCCAATAATATCTTTATTAATATGTCCTATTACAAATGATGCTTCGATATTATTGAAGAACAGTAATGTATCTGCTACTTTAGCCAATTCTTCTCTTCTATAGTTTGCATATGGTGTAGCCTTTGTAATAGCTATCTTATCATTAATTGTTTCTATTGAAGATAATAATTTTTGTCTTTCAGCATATTCATTAATATCTTGTTTTAATAGATATTGTACTTTCTTAGCACTTGCTCCTAGTAGTGTTAAATAATATGATGTATAAAAAGTTTCTGCCATAGTATTTAATGTATAGTTATTTGTATCTAATACTATACCAGCTAGAAGTATTGTTGCATAATATGAATCAATATCTATGTCATAATATTCTATTAGATTTGTTACCATTTCGCAAGTAGAAGATACTTTATTATCTACTATTATAGTAGCATTCTTAATAGTTGTTTTACCTAGATCATGGTGATCTATTATTAATTTATTGTCTATTTTCTTTAAAGCTTTTTCACTTTGCACTAATTCTTGTTTATTAGTATCTAGAATAATTAAAAGATTTTTATTTGCTTTTGGGTTTAAATAATCTTCTAAGTTTTCACTTCTAACTATATTTAAGCATCCTTCTAATTCTCTTAATACTTTTTCTACTCCTGCTTCGTGAATTCTGTCATCAATAATTAAATATACCTTTTTTCTTCTTTTTTCTAGGAATTTTAACATACCTATAGAACTACCTAAGGCATCTAAATCTAAGTTTCTATGTGCCATTAAGAATATTGTCTTGCTTCTTCTAATGGCTTTATTTATTTTTTTTCTTTCACTTATTATACTCATAGGACCTCCTTTTTAGTTCTATATTTATTATATAATAAATATAGGCATTTGAAAAGGAAAAGTATTTTATTACTTTTCCTTATTTTATTCCACGAAAAAAAGTCTAAAATTTTATTCTATAAAACCCGCTATTTGCAGGTGGGTATTCGCAATTAATCTTTAGGATTCCTACTCATTGGAAGGCTTTCAACACCGATTAATCATCATTAGAATTCCCTTATTTTTTCCTTGGTCGGTTTTATCAATATATCTTTTAGAC
>Ga0310786_10004837_pt1 | contig 18567 bp, 14 predicted proteins | sample AusTroGonzalo_MG_FD_203881 | JGI IMG/M metagenome (GOLD analysis project Ga0310786, IMG submission 203881) | Bovine rumen microbial communities from tropical cattle in Woodstock, Queensland, Australia - Gonzalo_03 (v2) (version 2) | ecosystem: Host-associated > Mammals > Digestive system >... | reverse complement strand
GGACTCTCCTCAATTGAAGAGGCTAACAAGATTTGTGACAGCTATGGCATCGATCCTTACAAGGCTTGTGAGGAGACTCAGCCTATCTGCTTTGAGAACGCCAAGTGGGCTTACGTAGTAGGTTGCGCCATCGCTCTCAAGGAGGGTGAGAAGACTGGTGACAAGAGCGCTGTTAAGGCTGCCGAGAACATCGGTATCGGTCTGCAGAGCTTCTGCATCCCCGGTTCAGTTGCCGATGACCGTAAGGTAGGTCTTGGCCACGGTAACCTGGCTGCCCGTCTGCTCTCTGAGAAGACACAGTGCTTTGCATTCCTGGCCGGTCACGAGAGTTTCGCCGCTGCCGAGGGTGCCATCAAGATTGCCGCTAAGGCCGATAAGGTTCGTAAGCAGCCCCTGCGCGTTATCCTGAACGGTCTGGGCAAGGATGCCGCACAGATCATCAGCCGTATCAACGGTTTCACATACGTACAGACCAAGTTTGACTACTATACCGGTAAGCTCAAGGTCGTTAAGACCATTCCTTATAGCGACGGTCCCCGTGCCAAGGTTAAGTGCTATGGCGCCGACGATGTTCGTGAGGGCGTAGCCATCATGTGGAAGGAGGGTGTTGACGTATCTATCACAGGTAACTCAACCAATCCCACACGTTTCCAGCACCCCGTTGCAGGTACTTACAAGAAGGAGCGTGTTCTGGCTGGCAAGCCTTATTTCTCAGTAGCATCAGGTGGTGGTACAGGCCGTACCCTGCATCCCGATAACATGGCCGCTGGTCCCGCTTCATATGGTATGACTGACACCATGGGTCGTATGCACTCTGACGCTCAGTTTGCAGGTTCTTCATCAGTTCCCGCACATGTAGAGATGATGGGCTTCCTGGGTATAGGTAACAACCCCATGGTAGGTTGCTCAGTTGCTTGCGCTGTTGACGTGGCTCAGGCCCTCGCAGCAAAGAAGTAATCAGACTGCTTAGATAAAAAAGACCGGCTCGATTGAGTCGGTCTTTTTTTAATCTGTTAAGCAAGCATCAAGTTCCTTTTTGATGTAGGTTTTGTCAAGGTTCTGGCCTATGAAGACCAGTTTTTGCATCCGGTCTCCGTATGTTTCGTCCCAATCGGCCGCCAAGGTGGGGTCGGAACGCAGCATGTTTGCAAGCTGATTCTCGGGCATGGTGGCGTACCACTGCCCGGCGTTCTTGAGTGACATCTGTTTGCCGGCCTGCTCAAACAGGTAGCAGATGTCAAATTCATCGGTAAAGTAGCACATTCCCTTGGTGCGGATAACGCCTTTGGGCCAGCGTTTTGATACGAACCAGTCAAAACGGTTCAGGTCCATGGGACGGCGGGCGTAATAGACGTATGTGCCTATTCCGTACTCTTCAACCTCACCGCCTTCGTGATCGTGGTGATGGTGATGATGGTGTTCATGGTCATGATGATGTTCGTGATGATGCTCTTCATGTTCGTCGTCATCGTCATCGTGATGGTGATGATGTTCATGCTCATCATCATCGTCATCGTTATCGTTATCGTTATCATCCTGGTGTTCCAACTCATCACCGCGTTTTTCAATCTCCTGGATCCAGGTGGCGCTGGTGGCAACACGCTCAAAGTCAAACATATTTGTATTAAGTATGTTCTCAAGCTCTATGTCACCGTAGTCACACTCAAGTATGCGTGCGCGGGGCTGAAGTGCACGGACAACCTTGCGGATACGGAGCAACTCCTGGGCGCTTACTTCCGAAGCCTTGTTCAGCAGTACTATGTTGCAGAATTCAATCTGCTGGATTACCAGGTTCTCCAGGTCTTCCTCACCGATATTCTTTTTTACAAGGTCATCGCCGCATCCGAACTCGTCGCGTATGCGAAGTGCATCTACTACGGTTACTATGCAGTCCAGCCGGGGTATTCCGTCTTTGGTGTATTTGGGATCCATGCGCGGGATGGATTCTATTGTCTGTGCTATAGGACCGGGTTCGCAGATTCCGCTGGCCTCGATGACTATGTAGTCAAAACGGTGCATTGCTATTATCTGGTGCAGCTGCTCCACAAGGTCCATCTTGAGGGTGCAGCAGATGCAACCGTTCTGCAGTGCCACCAGACTGTCATCGTTCATGCCAACCACGCCTCCCTGTTGTATGAGGCTGGCATCGATGTTAACCTCACCTATGTCATTTACTATTACAGCAAACTTTATTCCCTTACTGTTGCTCAGGATGCGGTTCAGAAGGGTTGTCTTACCGCTGCCCAGATAACCGGTGAGCAGCAGGACCGGAGTCTTGTCTGTCATATGTATAATAAAGTCAGAAAATATAGTCAAGGGTCATATACAGACCGTATTCACCGTCTCTTTTATCAAAAGGTATGCCAAACACTATCGTAGGGATGAAGTTGTAGTCAATGACAGCCTGAGCACTGATACCATAGCTCATGTGGAGTTCCCGGGCCTTTTTGAGCATTGATGAACGGTAATCGTCATAGGGAATGGCTGACACATTGTCATTGGCATGGAACGCTTGTGTCTGACGGTCAAAACGGAAAGGTTGCGTTATGATTCCGGCATCGAAGAACGGGGTAACGACTGCGAATATGCGACGTTTCAGAAACGTGAAATCCATAATTCTGGTACGCAGTTCAAAGTTTCCCCACAGATAGTCACTGCCAACCACACGGTTGTATAATACGCCTCGCAGCGTGGTGGCTCCGCCCAAACCGTCCGATGGCTTGAAATACGTCAGTGACGGTTGGGAGTAAAAGGCCGGATTGCCTGCAAAAGTGGTCTGATATGCCAGACTGTATGCCAGAACAAGTCTTTCAGTTCCAAGGCTTATATACTGACGCAGGCGTGCGGCCAGCTTGAGGTAATCATGTCCTGTGTGGAAAAGGTCAGGTGCATAGACGGCGTTCATGTCGGCAAATAAACCACGTGTTGGTGCAGCCTCAATATCGCGGGTGTCATATTTTAGACCGACCTGGAACTCGGCAACGCTTCCTCCTGAGGCTTCGTCATCATCAATAAGGCCGGCTTGCCGGTATTCCCTGAAAAGAGTGAAATCAGGGTCGTATCCTTTCCAGTTAAGCTCTTTTATCCAATAATGCCAGTATGAGATACCGGCCGACCAGTCAAGGTGGGTTGAAAGGTCACCTTCAAATTCCAGGCGTCCGTTCAGGAACTTGCGGTCCAAGCTGTAGTATGCAACCCCTTTGTCACGGTTCATGTTGAGGTACGGATCATAATCGTGTACCGCACCGTTGAAACCATAGAACCAGTAGAGAGGGTTGTTGTCAAAGAACAGTTTGGCCTGTGTCCTTATGCCGGGTATCAGATATCGGGAGTCATACTGAAACATGTAATAGCTTGCATGCTTGGAATAGACCAGGGCCTCAAGACAAAAACGGTGTCTGTAGTTGGGGTACAGGCCGCCATAGTAGTTTATGTCAATGAATCCGCCGCCCATGAAACCAAAGTCAGAGTCATAGCCCACCGCGGGAAGAGGGGTGACTGACCATCCGTCTTTTGCCGTGCCTTTGTCTGCACCTTCAATTCCTGTAGTGAATAAAACGGACAGGAGAATGGAGATGGTAATCAAACGGCTTGACATATCGTTCAAAACAGGTAGTTGAATCCTATATTGGTCCAGAGACCGTTGCCGTCGTTCTTGTCAAGAGCCTTGGCTGCCTCGAATGACAAAACCATATTGTGGTTCATTACAAGCTTGAAACCGGCTCCGGCGGTACAATGGATGCCATCGTCATTCCCTGAATGAAGACCGGCAGCCTTCTGCTCGTCAAGGCGGTATGACTGTATGACCTGGCCGGCATCAAAGAACGGATTGGCGGCTATCTGCCAGTTCTGGTTTATGAACTTGAAATCATATATCCTCCAGCGTACCTCGCCGTTGACCATGACGATTCCTTGTCCCAGAACACCGTTGCGGTTCAAACCCCTCACAGAGGCGTTTCCGCCTATAGCCTCCGTATAAAGCTTGCGGAAGAACATGCTGTTGATGTTGTTGGTGAACCAGTATGGTATCTCACCCCATAGGTTTGACTGGACAAGAAAACGGTAGGCGAATGTAAGTCTGTCAGAGAATATGGACCTGTACTGGCTCATACAGAGATACAATCCCAGATTGCTGTATCCGTTGCCGTCAATAAGATCAGGGCTATAGACCAGGGAGGCCTCAATGTTCTCTCCACGGGTGGGATCGCTGTCGTGGTCACGAGTGTCATAGACAAGACCGGCCCTTAACTGTGTCACATTGCCGCCGTTTTTCTCGTTTGGACGTATAAGACCTTTGCTCACGTATTCATCAAAGAGTGTGTATTGTCCGTCATAGTCACTTATACCCAGGCGGTCAGTCGTGATATGATAGTATGCGACACCTGCTGCAGCACTCAGGCTGCCGGCTATTTTCTTGCTCACGCTAGCCATGATACGGAACTGGTTTTTTGACATCAGGTTGTAGCCGGACTTGGCATCATTTGAGGGTGTGGCCGATGGATACCAGGCAATCTGGTCAGGGTCATACTTCTGTGCAAACCCGTTGAAACCGTAGAATCCGAATTTGGGAGCATTGAAATATGTGATGTCAAAAAACAGCTTGCCGTCCGGTATAAGCGTCTTGAAATCACCGTATGTTCGCAGTATGCTGGAGCCCTTGGTGTATGTCGATGCCTCCACGTTGATCTTGTAGTCATAAACAGGGTAGTTTGAGCCATCGCCGAAATTGAAGATGTCACAGCACAGTCCGTACTGGAAACCCAGATCTGAATCAAACCCTATTACAGGTAACGGTCCGAAGTTCCATCCTGTCTTTATTATCTCATCCTTTTGCGCCATGCACGGGCATGACAACAGTAATGACAGAATTAACATATAAGATCTGTTCATATAAAATATGGTTGTTAAGAGGTCAATCGGTAGTGAGAGCCCGCTTTTAGGGCTTGACGGTCTTTCTGAAAAGGTCGTAGCTTATGGTTATACCGGCACCTGTAGGACCGAACCACTGGAACAGCATGTTACGCCTGATAAACAGTTTTGGATTGTCATACCATTCATAGTAGTACTTTCCTGCGAAAGGCGAACCTGCATCGTACGGATCATAGAATGTGGCATAGTAACCTGCTTTGACAAACAATTCAAGTTTCCAGCGTGTATCCGGTTTTTTGCTTAACGGCAGGACATAACCATAACCCAGTCCTCCACCAAAACCTTCACCCTGGTATCCGTGGCCGGTCTGTCTGTCAAAACAGATGTCATAGAGGTTTGCGCCAATGTATGCGGAGATATAGTGGCCTGAATGATGTGATGCATATTTGAAATATCTGCGGCTCTCAAGTTGCAGATTCAGTATCTGAAGGTATTGGTGCTTGTCTGGTATGGAATGCCATGGGAATTCGTATTCCAAAAGCCATGACCAGCGGCCCTTCTCTGTGGGGTATAATTCTGCCTCAATATTATAGATAGGAGCCCATCCCATCTCTTTAGTGAAGAATGCATCATAAGCCAGGTTTGTCTTGACTGCAATTAAAGGTATTATTTTAGCCTGGGGAGTTGATGGTAAGCTGTCCTCTGATGGCGTCATATCCATATGGAGTTCAGGAATAGTGTCTATTTGCTTGGATTCGGTTTCCTGGACGTAAATATTTGCCGGATCAATTTCGAATGGAGGCTCAGGTTCCAGCATATGTAGAATATATATTCCGGAATTACGTATTATTGGATAATAGTTTTTAATCAGGTAATCATAGATGTTGCCTATGTTCGGATCGTTGCCAAGTGTATTCTTCAGCCTGGATTTCTTTGTAGCTACACTTAGCTTGTCAGATTCGATTATTTCCAATATCTTCTGCCTTGTGTTTTCTGTCATGTGAGGGTCTTGTGCAACATATTTTGACAGATTCTCCCATGACTCGGTAATCTTGTTGATTGACAGTCTGTCGCTAAGTTCCGGAAAAACGCGTTTCATATAGTTCATCATGGCCATTGAACGGTGTTCGGTAAGCCATATGTTGCGTTCAAGAGTTCCTTCAGGAGATGATTGGGATATAATTTCGATGGCTTTGATATTCTCACTGCCGATAGAGTCAATTATCATATCCAAATGTAGTAAGGAAAGACCGTTGTCCATATATGAGAGGTCAAGGTCAGCACTGTTGAGCCTGAAATGTATTTCAGTGTAGTCAGTACTGACGTAAACGCTGTCGGATATAGGCTTTGGCATTATGCGTTTGACAATTGAATCGCCAATCACAATGAACTTATCGGATGTGGAGCGGTCTTTGGCGTACCCATAAAATGGAAAGGCCATAAATATGTTTATTGCCAGCGTAACTGCCAAAAACAGATTTATTTTAGATGTCCTTCTGTTAATCATATCCTGCTTGCACCTTATTCCATTTATAGATATGCAAAGTATATTCATTGCTTATGCAATGCGATTGCAAAGATACTGATTAATTGGGTGCGAAAAAAGAATTTTGTGATTTTAATACATATTATGTTTAAATATGTTTCAAAAAAGATGATTATTTTTGTACATGCTAACCTCTAAAATAGAATTCAATGAATAATGTTGCATATAACTCATGAATAAATACTGCTCTTCTTTGAATTTGACTGTCAGGCTTCGGCTAGTTATGGTGACATTCCTTCAATACGCTGTTTGGGGAGCCTATCTTATTTCCATAGGAAGGTATCTTGCAGGCGTGGGATTGGGAAGCATGATTAAATGGTTTTTTGCCGCCAATGGAATAGTGTCGCTTTTTATGCCTGCTTTAGTGGGACTTGTGGCAGACCGTTATATCCAGGCTCAGCGCCTATTGGCATTGTGTCATGCTCTGGCTGGCGTGTTCATGCTCTCAGCCGGTCTTTATTGCTATAGTGCAGAACAGGTGGAATTCGCTCCGCTTTATTCCTTATATGTTTGCAGTATTGTTTTCTTTATGCCTACTGTCGCACTCACCAATTCGGTGTGTTACAGTATCATAAGGCAGGGTGGAGGTAATCCGGTCAAGGATTATCCTCCTATCCGTCTGTTCGGTACATTGGGTTTCATCTGTAGTATGCTTTCCGTCAATTTTGTTGCTATAAACGGAGTGCGTATGCAGGATTCTTACACTCAACTTATACTGTCAGGAATACTTTCGCTTGTTTTGTGCCTGTATGCACTCACTTTGCCTGAATGCCCCACGGGTGTTGGCAAGGCTAAGAGTATAAGAGATGCTTTAGGACTCAATGCTTTCAGCTTATTTAAGAAAAAGAACATTGCGGTGTTTTTTGTTTTCTGCATCCTTATGGGAACCGCTCTCCAGATAACAAACGGTTACGCCAACACGTTCCTGAATTCATTCTCCTCAAATCCTGTTTTTGCCGAAACCTTTACTGTAAGGAATTCAAACGCATTACTTTCGTTGTCACAATTATCTGAAACTCTCTGTTTCCTGCTCGTGCCTTTTTGCATGAAACGTTTAGGAATAAAGAAGGTATTGCTCATGTCGATGGTTGCATGGGTACTCAGATTCGGACTTCTCGGCATAGGAACACCGGATATGCCCGGCGTGTTGTTGTTTGTTCTGAGTTGCGTACTTTACGGAATAGCATTTGATTTCTATAATATTGCCGGTTCGCTTTACGTAGAGCAGAATGTTGACAAGAGTATAAGGGCAGGTGCGCAGGGGCTTTTCATGATGATGTCAAACGGGATAGGTGCGACCATGGGCATGATTGGCGCAGGTGCTGTAATGGATCGTTATGTATTTAAGGCTGCTTCCCCGGACTGGAGTTCCGCATGGTTCGTGTTTTCAGGTTATATGGTGGCGGTTACCATATTGTTCACATTATTCTTCAGGGATAATGAAATAAAGCATTGATCAAGAGCGCTTGTCAAGCTTGGTGAGTACCGTGCGGTAGTACGCGGGAGTAACGGTTATCGTCTTGCCTGACGGTTGGTCAAGGGTGACGGTAAAATGACCGTGTTCTTTACCGTAACGGACTATCTTGGTGGTGTTTACCAGGAAGGAACGTCGGCAGCGGACAACTGAAGTGCCTTCCAGGTCCTCTTCAATCCTCTGTGTGCTGCAACGCAGCAGATAGCTGGACAGCTTGCCTTCAAGGTCATAGAATATCTGAACGTAATTGTCCTGTGACTCTATGTAGTAGATTGAATCTTCACTCAATGACATCTTGTGCTTGCCCTGGCTGTCACTGAACCGGATGAGATGACGGCCTGATTCCATGGTCTCACGCTTGTGGGTGACCTTGAACAGCTCAAGTTCCTCTTTCTTGGCCTTGTATTGCGCATAAAACCATACCATAGAGTAGGGTATGGCCAGTATCAGAGCCACGCAAGACGGGATGCGTATGAGCAGCTGCGGCAGTTCGTGTGAGAGTCCAAGTTTGAAATAGACCGTGAAGAAATAGTATTCCGTGGCAATGACAAAGAACTCGGCTAAATGCCATAGCAGGAATCTCCTGGTGCTTACAATATGGTCATTCCCGTATTTTACAAGCAGGAGCTTGCTGACAACCAGTGAAAGTACTGCTACAAGGTAGAACAGAGCGGTCACTCCTGCTTTCTTCATGGAACCGAACCCGAACCATGTGGTGGCCGAAAATGGTTGGTAAATGACCATGAACAGCATGGAGAAGAGTGACACGAACAGAACGGTACACAGTAGGAACCGTTTTTGAAGCATCAGCTTGGGGACATTATTGTTGCCGCTTTTTGTCATCGGCCGCGAAGATAATCAAAAAAGCGGCTCATTCTAACTTAAGGATGATCTGATTGAGCGTTCGGGATGTTACGCGATAGCGGTTGTCGCTGCGGCGGCCAACTACCCAGATGATGTCATCATTATGTGTTACAACCAGTTGTCCCCGGCGATCTGCCTGACTGGTCTTGATGTCGGTGAGATAGTCGCTGACAAGCTTGCGGCCTTTCATGCCGAACGGAATGAACCAGTCTCCTTCTTGCCAACGCCTTACAGTAATTTGGCCGCAGGTAAGGAGTGACGCATCCAGTGTGGCTACCGACGGGTCTGCCTGGATTGGCGTTCCTGCGGGTGCATGGGTAATGCTGATGACCCTGCCGTCAGGTAAGGTGACCGATGTGCTTTTGCTTATATCTGTTGAAATCGGACCTGAGTCAGGCTTGTCTATTGGCGAAATACGGAAGCAGTCACGGTCTTTAAGCAACTGATGAGTGGCGGAACGGAACAGGAGCCCCGGCTGTGAGTTGATGGAACCGGTTATAGACTCTATCTGTGAACTGTTGAACCCTAATGGAGAAAGAGTCTCGAACAGGATAGACTTGGGTGAAACGCTCTTTTTGAGTTCAGGAATGAGAATTGTCATCTCCTGGCCTGAAACTTTGACAATCAGCTTGCTTGCATTCTCAATGTAATCCGTGTAAACGGAATAAGCCTGCGTGAGATTGGCAGCGGTTGTCGCTATCGCGTTGTCTGCGTCGGGGTTTATGTCGCGCATAATAGGCAGCAGCTTCAGCCTTATTCTGTTACGGGTGTAACAGGCCTCCAGATTGGTACTGTCTGTAATATATGGTTGGCCTATGCCTTTGAGCCAATCCTCGATTTCCTGTCTTGACACGCAGAGCAGAGGACGGATTATATACCCGTTGCGGGGCTTGATGCCGGTCAGACCTTTAATGCCGGTACCTCGGATCAGATTGAGCAGTACAGTCTCGACAGAGTCGTCGCGATGATGTGCTATGCAAACGGCACTTGCGTCACAATCCTGCATGATTCGGCTGAAATCGGCATAACGGAGATCACGGGCTGCCATCTCTATGGATATTCCGTGCTCCGCAGCGTACAGGCGTGTATCATAACTGCATACGGAAAGTTCCACCCCTAGCCGGTTGCAGAGCTCTGTAACAAACTTCTGGTCGCGATCGCTTTCGGTTCCACGCAAGTGAAAGTTGCAGTGAACTGCATGTGGATGATAGCCCAGACGCAACAGAGCCATAAGCAAGGCTGTGCTGTCTGCTCCTCCGCTCAGTCCCACTATGACCTGTGCACCATCCTTAAGCAGGTTGTTGCTGTCTATGAATTCCTTGACTTTATGTAAGAAACCGTCTGTCATCCTGCTGCAAAGTTACAAAAACCATCAATATGCTCCAGCCAGGAAGCTAATGTAGAACCTTATTCCTTCCTCAAAGTGCGATCCGGATTCAATTGTCTGGTATGTGATGTTCGGATTGTCATGCATATTAGCCTGTACGCTCTCCATACATTCTATGGGAACATATGTGTCTGCTTTGGAGTGCCGGAAAAGAATGGGGATGCTTGGGCTCCATCCTGTTGTCAGGTCAAGTTTCCGTATCTCCTCTATGATATCCCGATACACTTCTGATTCCTGATTCAGTACCTGAGGCGTCAGGATGTCCCTTAATGAGGTGCATCCGGCGCGTGACAGCATGTTGTTAATCTGTGAAGTGGTGTATTCATGGGTTTCCAGTTGCTCTATGACACCGCTGTTTAACAGTTTGTCCGTAAAAAGGCTGGAATAGCTGTACTGTCTGATACATGAGTTGTAGGACCTATGCAGACTTATTACGGCGCAAAGGAATTCTATGGGGTAGTCAAGATTCTCATCAGGCGTTTTAAGAAAATGCCGGAACAGAGCATTCTGGTCATACGGACCACCGCCGCAGAAGCTTTTCCTTATATGCATGATTGACTGGAGCTGCGGATTCAGTTCTACCTGCCGGGCTATACCCATCGCGACTGCTCCGCCCAGGGAATAACCTACATTGTATGTGTCATAGTCACGTTCCAGTGTCGGTCCCGTATCCCTAATCAGTGTCAATGCGGCTTTGAAACAGTCTATGCTCTGACTGGCCTTGAGCACCGTGTTCAGATATGGGTGCGGAAGGTTCCGGGAAAGTCCTTGACCCTGGTAGTCCGCTCCAATGAAAACGTAGTTATTGCATGAACTGATTATCATTCCCGGCTGTGGGGTCTGTGACGGACACTCGTACCAACCAGTGCTGAAAATGTGGCTGTCAAGCCAAATCGCGGAGCAGATTTCCATACCTACAGGCCAGCAGACCGCACCTGACAGTGTAACGGTATCGGATCCGTTTACAGAGTGATACTGGAATGATGTGTGTACCATATCCGGTCCTAAAGGTATGGAAAAGGATCCTGAAATGGAACTGATCATTTGGGCTGTGCTTATGGTGTCGGTCGTGACAATCAGGTACCATTCATTTGTGACCGGTATGGGATACTCATCATGTATGTCGTCCCTGATACATCCTGATACGGCAAGAACAGCCATCAGGACCTTGATGATATTCTCTGACCTTTTCATTTTTCCATTTGTTTCCGGGCGGTTTTGTAAAGCTGGCGGGTATTGTGTATGTTGTGCCAGATGGTGTAGAATCCTCCGGCTACCGATACCAGAGGGTTCCAGAATGTATATCCCATCCAGATTCCGAACACTGTGTTCTTTTGGCCGAATGCCTGGCTTGCCTCTATCCTGCTGTCTGTACTGCGTCCTGTGGCCTTGCCTGCCGCAAACTGGATTATGCAGCATGCCATTGACACAACAGCCACTCCCGCAAGTGTGAGCAGGCTGCATCCGCTGTGTACAATGGCGCGTGTGCTCATGAGTATCGCTATTGTGAGCGATATGCTCCACAGGTAGAAGCTCAGATTCATTTTTGAAGCCACCCAATTGTGGAATCGTGGCATGAACCATCGGACAAGCCATGCTGTCAGGCAGGGAAGTATTAGCAGGGGAAACACTTTGGCCAGGATTCTGCTGAACGCGGCTATAAAGCTGATTCCTGCCTGCGGGTAAAGCAAAGGAACCGTCAGTGGAACCGCTATTGAAACTGCCAGGTTTATCATTATCGTGTACATGACCACCTGCGCCATATCGCCTCCCAGTTTGCCTGTAACCACGGCACAGGCTGTCGCAGTGGGGCATATCATGCAGAGCATGGCCGATTCAAAAAGGATACGGTGACGCAGTATCCATGCGGCCAACGGCGTGTCGCGGTGCATGGCCCATACCACGGTAAAGCAGAGCGCAAGGAATATTATGACCTGAATGAGCAAGTTGCTTAAGTGCCACCTTCTGAATGTCAACTGTCCGGGTTCTATGCGGCTGAAACTGATGAAGAGCATCAGGAAAAGCAGTGCCGGCTGTGCCTTGCGGCATATTGTTTCCAGTACAGGCCCGGCCGGGTGAATGGACGGAATCTGCATATAAATAAGGTATGCTCCTGCTCCTGAGATCATACCTATAACCAGCATCCAGTCCTTGAGAAATTTCAGAAACCTCTCCTTCATGATGCAAAGATAGTGCAACAAATCTTAAGGACAGATACTTTTTTATCCGGTATTTCCGTTTTAACTTAGCGAACTGAAAGCTAAGCATTGATGAAAGCATCACGGATCCTAAGTCTCATTACGGTTCTCCTGGTTTTGTTTTCCTGCCAGGATGACTGGAAGTTCAGCGCTGATACCCGTTATACACTGGATTTTTCGGTCGATACCGTCTGTCTTGACACCGTATTTACCGGCATAGCGTCGGCATCGGCAGGATTCATGGTCTATAATCCCAATGATGCCGGGCTGCGGTTTGATGCAGTCATGGGCGGCGGTGCCGGCAGTCCGTTCCGTATGAATCTGGATGGTGAGGGCGGTACCGTCATTACCGGACTTGAGATTCCTGCCGGTGACAGCCTTTTCTGCTTTGTAACAGTGAATATCCCTGCATCGGATGAGACCGTGCCCATCAATGCGTTTGATTCAATACGGTTTGTGTTGGAGAGCGGTTTGGTGCAGTATGTGAGACTGTCTGCCTGCGGACAGAATACAATAGTGCTTAAAGGCACGAGGATTGAGTCCGACACCCGTCTGGATGCAGTTCTGCCTTATCTGGTATATGACAGCCTCTATGTGGCGGAAGGGGCAACCCTTACTGTTGCTCCAGGTGCAAAACTGTATTTCCACAGTAAATCCGTTCTTGATGTGGCTGGCAGGGTCATGGCAGAGGGCAGTGCCGACAGCGTGATAATCATGCGCGGTGACCGCCTGGATGAAATGAACACTGCGCCTCCGGTTGCATATGACCTGCTTGCAGCCCAATGGGGCGGCATCAGGATAAGGGGCTGCAGTTACGGAAACGTATTCAGTCATTGCGATATACATAGCGGTGAGTTTGGAATAATTGCGGACAGCGCATCGTCTGTACAGACCAAGTTCAGCCTGTATTCATCGGTTGTACACAATATGAGTGGCAGCTGCATTGAGGCCACCGGCTGCAGGATTGATGTGGCCAACTCGCAGATAACGAATGCGGGTACCGGTTGCGTGGATATTGCTGGGGGAAGGTCGGAATTCACGTTCTGTACCATAGCGGGATTCAGCCTGTGGAGCATGGGTTCGCAGGCAGTGCGTATTTCAGACAGTCGTGACGGGAACAGTGTGCCCTTTGAAGGTGCAAGTTTCCGCAACTGCATAATCACCGGCAGGCATGAATCGGAGTTCATCACCGATTTTGCTGATTCCGTAAGCCAGACCGCTCCGTACAGTGTGGAAAACTCACTGCTTATGGTTAAGGACACTGCCGATACACGTTTCCGCAATGTGGTGTTTGATAACATGGACCGGGAAGCGTTTGCATCGTCCAACTTTGTGGACCACACTGTCAGGGGATACGGTTCCGTGTTTGCGCTCGATTCACTGTCGCGGGCGCGTGGCATAGCCGATACGTTGTCCCGCTTATGGCCGGTTGACCTGGCCGGTGTACCCAGGCCGCCAGTCGGGGCTGATGCGGGATGCTATCAGTTCGTTCCCGAAACTGCCGGCAAATAGATTATCTGAAAAAATGAAAACCATAATGAAACGTTTGTTCCTTTTCCTGATTGTCTGCTCTTTTTTTCATTTGACCTCATGCTCCCAGCGTGACGGCATAACGGTCATGTTCTACAACACCGAGAATCTGTTTGACCCGGAGGATGATCCCCTTAAGGAAGATGATGATTTCACTCCCGACGGTGACTACCGTTGGACACAGAAGCGATATTGGGAGAAACTTGATGCACTCTCCAAGGTTATAGTCGCCGCCGATGACGATATGGCTCCCGCACTGGTGGGATTGTGTGAAGTGGAGAACGAAACTGTCATGAATGACCTGACAGCCCGTTCGGCTTTGCGTGAGGCCGGGTACAGGTTTGTGATGACCGATTCGCCCGACCGTCGCGGCATAGACGTGGCTCTGCTTTACCGACGCAGTTTCTTCAGGCTGATAGCCGAGGAGTCGCTTCGGGTGAACCTGCGCCCGTATGGCGGAGGTGCCACGCGTGACATCCTTCACGTGACAGGGCAGTTGGAGAATGCCGATACCCTGGATATCTATGTGTGTCACTGGCCCAGCCGAAACGGAGGGGTGGAGGAGACGGAGCCCCGCCGGATATGTGCAGCCCAAGTGGTCAGGAAATCGGTGGACAGTGTTTTCCGTGCGCGGAAAAAACCTTATGTAATCATAATGGGTGACCTTAACGACGGCCCCGATGCCACGGCCCTGCGCGATGGACTGAAAGCACATCCTTATTCAAAGGGAGCGCGTTTGGAAGACCGTGAGCTTGTGACTGTTATGGACCCGCTTGACGATGGCAGTTACAAATATCAGGGACAGTGGGACAAGTATGACCAGTTCGTGGTATCGGCATCGCTTTTGAACGGTAAAGGCAGTACGGAGTTGCTTGGCGCAGAGATAATGCGCCTGCCGTTCATACTTGCCGATGATGACAGTTACGGTGGTGACAAACCGTTGCGCACATACAACGGACGCCGTTATCAGGGCGGTTATTCAGATCATCTTCCCGTTAAATTGCGCATCGGATTCTGATTTATACCGATATTTCCAAGGTTTAAACAGATACAGGAAAAGTGGCGGTAAGATTTTTTTAAAATCAAGCTCAAACAGATTCTTAAAATAAACCCCTATATTTGTGGACTTGAAATGATTTTATTAACCTAAAAACCGATAATATGAAGAGTATCAAAACATTGTTTGCCGTAGCAGCTGTTCTGGCTGTATGTCCGGCTATGGCACAGAAGTCTATTCCGCTGGTTTATGACCAGGAGTTTAAAGGTGCCAAGTATCCTGCTCCGGCTTTCCCGTCCGTAAATGAAGCTAAGGTCTCAGAGACTTTGCCCAATCCGTTTGAGTTCTCCAACGGAAAGAAAAAAGTCAAGAAGTTCAAGGATTGGGAGAAACGTCGTGCCGAGATAGTCCGTGAACTCCAGCATTATGAGATAGGTGAGAAGCCAATGGTTGACAGAAAGGATGTTGAGGCTACTATGGAGGGCAATAAACTGACCGTCAAGGTTACCCGTAACGGTGAGACTCTTGAAATTACCGCTAATATCACTTATCCCGAGGGTGACGGTCCGTTCCCGTTGATGATAGGCGCATCAAACAATGCCCTGCCGCGTCAGTTCTTTACAGACCGCAAGATAGCTACCGTTAACTTCAGCGAGCGTCAGGTGAACAGCTACTCGCAGATGGGCGGCTTCGGCGGCGGTGGCGGTCAGAGACCCGGCCGTGGCTCATATCCTTTTGACAAGCTCTATCCCGAACTGGTTGACAACGGTGCATATTCAGAGTGGGCATGGGGCGTAAGCCGCCTAATTGACGGCCTGGAGATTGTTGGCGCTGCCAGCAAGATAGACCTGAAGCATATCGGCATAACCGGTTGCTCATACGCCGGCAAGATGGCCCTTTGGTCAGGTGCCATGGATGAGCGTATAGCTCTAACTATTGCTCAGGAGCCGGGTGGCGGCGGTGCTGCCGCATGGCGTGTCTCACAGACTCTGGGTAATGTAGAGAATCTGGGTAATACGGATAACCACTGGTTTATGGAATCAATGTGGGACTGGAAGGAGGATAACGTTTCCAAGCTTCCGTATGACCATCATGAGCTTTGCGCACTGGTCTGCCCGCGTGCCCTTCTGGTTCTGGGTAACACGGATTATGAGTGGCTGGCCGATGAAGCAGGTTACGTATCATGCGTTGCTGCACGTGAGGTTTGGAAGAAGTTCGGCATCGAGGACCGTATGGGATTCTCAATCGAGGGCAAGCATGGTCATTGCCAGCTGCCGCAGAGTCAGTACCCTGAGGTTGAGGCGTTCATTGACAGGTTCCTGCTGGGCAAGGATGTTGATACCAACAACGTGCTTCACGTGAACGACGTACTTGAAGACAAGGAAGTCCAGAAGTGGATCCCTTGGGCACAAGTTGATTTCAAGTAATCGACTTGACCCAGGAATCCCTAACCTTATTTTAGTTTCGCATTCGCGAAACGTGGGCACAAACCGGCTTTAAATAAGCCAGTCTTAAACACATTGGGGACGGTTCTGCTTGTGATATTTTTATCACAATGAGAACCGTCCCCAATGTGTTTTAAAAAAGTGTAATTTTGTGGGCTGAAAAAAAGAAGGAAAAATGAATACGATCTGGATAGTCCTGCCTATTTTGTGCTTGCTGATGTTTGATTTGGGGCTTACGCTCCGGTTTGAGGATTTCGGGAAGGTTTTCAAACATCCTTGGCCGATAGCCGTGGCGTTGCTGGGACAGTTGATTCTGCTCCCTCTGATTGCACTGGGGCTGGCATGGGCATTCGAGCTGACACCGGTATTTTTCATCGGCCTTATACTTATTGCATGCTGTCCAGGCGGGAGTTCATCGAACGTTTTTTCAAGACTGGCCGGAGGTGACGTGGCTTTGTCAGTCATTCTTACTGCATTGAGCAGTATAATCACTCTCTTTACCATTCCTGTAATCATGAGCTGGGCAACGCGGATGATAGGCGAGAGCGTGGGCATTACTCTGCCCGTGGGTAATCTGATAAAGCAGAACCTGCTTTTGATGCTGTTGCCTGTGTTGTTGGGAATAGGAATTCATTATATCTGGCCAAAAGCCGCAGCAGGAACTGACAAGGTGCTTTCAAAGCTGGCGTTCCCGCTGCTGATGGTGCTCATCACCGTTTTCTACATTCAGCATCATGAAACCATTCTAAAGAACATCGGTCAACTGGGCTTATGCGTCACAGTGCTGATTCTGGTGGCAATTACATGCTCTTCGGTTCTTTCACGCCTGGTCAGGAACAGCGCGCAGCAGCGACGCACCGTCGTGATAGAAGTAGGAATGCAGAATGCCGCTCAGGCCATAGCAATAGCTTCAAGTCCGTTCATTTTCCACAATGAGGTAATGGCAATTCCTGCCATACTCTATTCGCTGATGATGAACATAGTCCTCCTGATCTACGTCTTTGCAATCCGCAAAAAATGATACAAAAGGGGTCAGACCCCAATTGTATCATTTTGGGAAATAACGTATTTTTGCACTATGATCAAGGAGCTGACGTCTTTAAGATTCATCCTCATCCTGGTGATTTTCTTTCATCACGCCTTACCGTCCTATCCCGGCGGAGGTGATATGGGTGTGGCTTGTTTCTTTGTCCTGAGCGGTTTCTGCTACACCTTGGGTTATAGCCGGAAGGTGCTGTCTCAGGATTTCAGCTATGGAGATTTCTTAAAGGGGAGGCTTGTCAGGTTCTATCCCTTGCATTGGATTACTTTGCTTATAGCCATTCCAATTTCACTGGTGGGAATAAGTTGTAAGGATGTCCTGATACTGGGAGGGAATTTGCTGCTGCTGCAGAGCTGGATTCCATTGCCGGAGGTGTTTTTTTCATACAACGCGGTTTCATGGTTCCTGTGCGACATGGTTTTCCTGGTTGCCTGTTTTCCTGTGGTTTTCAGATGGCTCGAATCAACTACCTATCGAAAGGTGTTCCTGATAACAGCGGCAACCGCGTACTGTATCCTGTGCGTGGTTACTCCTGAAAGGTTTCGGAATGCGGTTCTGTACATCAATCCGATAGTGCGTCTGTGTGATTTCTCGATAGGGCTGTTATCGGGAATGTGGTATCAGAGTCTTGCACGGAAAAAGAGTGTTGTTGATTATGTGCAGGGCCATAAGGCATTGACTGCAATCATTGCATCGCTTTCATTCCTGATTCTTGTATCGTTGTCAATTTTTGTTCCTGAGGAATACTCTGTTATGGCCTGGATATTCTGGCCGGCAATTGTTGTAATGCTTGTAAGCATAAGCCTTAATCCCGGCGGCCTGTTGGCCAGTCCGGTCCTGCAAAAGCTTGGTTCTGTAAGCTTCACGTTCTACATGATCCATCAGCTGGTCATACGATACCTTGCCTTGATGAGTGAAAGAGCCGGCGTCCGGTTATCCCTGACATCAAAGGTTGCAGTAGCACTGATTCTTTCAATACTGCTATCTCTATTCCTAGACAAATACCTTCTGAAACCCATAACCGCCCGTCTAAGCCTAAGAAGGAAAATATAATACGCAGGTACATACGTATTGGTGCGAGCGAATGCCTGGAGCGAGACCGCGGTCCCGGAGGGCCGCCAAGCGTAATGAAATGGAGCGCGTTTGCGTGAGCAAACTAAAAAAAGGTCGTGTAGGCGCACAAAAAGAGGCCCGCAAAACGGGCCTCTTTTTGTA
>Ga0310786_10004836_pt1 | contig 18569 bp, 8 predicted proteins | sample AusTroGonzalo_MG_FD_203881 | JGI IMG/M metagenome (GOLD analysis project Ga0310786, IMG submission 203881) | Bovine rumen microbial communities from tropical cattle in Woodstock, Queensland, Australia - Gonzalo_03 (v2) (version 2) | ecosystem: Host-associated > Mammals > Digestive system >... | reverse complement strand
CCAGAAGATGCTCATCTCGTGGCCGGGAATCTGGAACTCCGAGGTGATGAAGGAAAGCTTGTCCTCGAAATTGCCGTAGGCTTTCGGCGGATTCTCGGGGTGTGGCTTCTGTTTGGCGAGTTTGAGTGACGGTTCCAGGTAGCGCCCGATGACTTTGCCGTTTTCCGAAACCAGGGTACCACGGGAACCGACGACTTCCATCTCCCGCCCGGGCATGGCGTTGGAACCGGAAACCTCCACGTCGGCGAGACGGCCGTTGGCGGCTTTGAGGATAATCTTGAAATTGTCGTCGCCGACGCCGATGGAAATGACGTGGCGCACATCGGCCCAGATGTCGATGACTGGCGAATCAAGCAATTGCAGTGCCTGGTCAATCATGTGCGGACCCCAATTGGTGAGCAGACCGCCGTAGAACTCGGGCATGGTCATCCAGTCGTTGCGGCGGCAGTAGCCGACGCTACGGTAGATCTTGATGTACTGGACTTCGCCGATTAGGCCGGAATCACACAGTTCCTTGATTTTCATGAACTGTGGCTCAAAGCGGCGATTGTGGTGGAAGAAAAGTTTGTTCGGATGCTTGGCTCCAGCGGCCAGCAGGACCTTCAGTTCGTCCGTGGACGTGGCGATGGGCTTTTCCACGAGGGCGATTTTGCCTGCCTCCAGGACCTTCAGGGCCATGGGCACATGGTCGGGATGGCGGGTGGCGATGGTCACCATGTCGAGTCCAGGATGCTTCAGCATGGCTTCCAGGGAAGCGTATTTCTTGGTGTCGGCAAGTTGACTGGGGACGGCGTTTACCAGGCGGTCGGGGTCGTTGTCCGCCGCCGCCACCCACTGGAACTTGTCTGGATATTTTGCGATTTCCGCCGCATGGGCAATGGCGATTCGACCGAGGCCGACGATACCGACTTTCAACTTTTTCGCTTTCATGGTATTAACCTTTCTCTGGTGGTGGATTAGGCGTGGAGGGCGGAGGTGTCCAGGTCGGCCATGGGGTCAGGCGTGGCTATGGGCTCGTCAGATTCGGCCAGGCGTGTCACCCTGGTGGGCATGATGCCGTTGTCTGGCGCACACCAGCGGATGGCGTTGGCAAGGATGGTCTGGATATTGCGGTCGTGGTAGATGGGATAGGTTTCGTGGCCGGGGGAGAAGTAGAAGACCTTGCCGCAGTCGCGCCGGAAGGCCAGACCGCTACGGAAGACATTTCCGCCTTCAAACCAGGACATGAAGATAATCTTGCCGTCGTCGGGGACGTCAAAACGCTCGCCGTACATTTCGGAATGAGGCAGGGTGAAAGTTTCGGGGACACCCTTGGCGATGGGATGCGAGGGGTCTACGCACCACAGGCGCTCCTTTTCGCCGACCTCGCGCCAGTGCAGACGGCAACGGGTGCCCATCAGCATCCGGAAGACGCGCGACATGTGGCTGGAGTGCAGGGCTATGAAGCCCATGCCGTAGCGCACGCGTTCGGCAATCTTCTCGGCCAGCGACTGTTCAACCTTGTCGTGGGCGCAATGCCCCCACCAGACCAGGACATCCGTGCTGTTCAGAACTGCATCGGGCAGGCCCTGCGCTTCGTCCTGCAACGAAACAGCCCTGATTTCCAGGTCATCGGCAGCCAGGGCCTGCTGCAAATAACGGTGGATGCCGTCAGGGTAGAATTTTCTGATGTAGGCACCAGTGGCATTGTTTTCCCGCTCATGCACAAATTCGTTCCAGATGGTCACGCGAAGTTTTGACATTGGATGCAGAATCCTTTTTGTGGTGGTTGTTGGCTAGCCGTACAGCATGCCTTGTCTTTAACATAATCCGTCAAGGAGATTTTTCATCCCGCTGTACGCTAAGGCCAGGATAAAAAATACTATAAAGCCGATTGCGTTTGACCGCAAATCGTTGTTTTGAGAATATTTGATTATTATTTGAGAAAAGGTGATAAATTATCAGGCGGAACATACTTGAAAAATGCTAAAACTGTGTGATATTAAGTTTTTTGAAAAGCAATGGTCCTTTTCTAGCACCTCTAGCATCCCTTCGGTCGCTTATGCCAAACTCATTACGACCCCAGTTTAAAATAGTCGGCCTTGCCTTTTTGCTCAGCGTTTTCCCAGTGCTTGCCCAAGAAAGCCCCATGATGCCAGACCCAACGCTCCATTTCCTCAATATCGTGCCCCTGATGGCCGATCGCGTGGACGAAATTTGCGCGGACATCGTTGACCTGGCCAGGACTGGCGTCTATGTCGAGCCGACTTTCAGTTTCACGCTGGTACCAGAAGGGACGCCGCCGTTTGACAAGGCTCGGCAATTGGGGGACATTTTCCAGCGTTATCGCGATGCCTTGACGCCACAGGGGCTCAAGCCGGGCATCCTTGTGCAGGCCTCCCTTGGGCACGGCTGGAAGCCGGATTCTGTCTCGCCGTTTCAGAAATTTCGCCTTGACACCCTGGAATACCCTTACATCCATTGTCCGTTGGACGCTGATTTTCGCGCATACGTGCGTCAGGCGATTCGCCATCTCGCGAGTCTCAGGCCGTCTTTTTTCATGATTGACGACGATGTGCGGATGCTCACCGGGCGCGGGGGCTGTTTCTGCCCTTTGCATGTGGCCGAGTTCAATCGCCGCGAGGGCACAAGCCATACGGCGGAGGAAATGGCCAGACTCGTCAAGACTGACCTGGAGTCCCGCCGTAGCTTCTATGATTTCCAACTGGAGACGCTGAATGATCTGGCCAAAATCATCCGCCAGGCCATCGACGAGGTGGCTCCTGGCACGCCGTGCTCGTTCTGCGGCTGCGCCCGGGATGTGCAACATATTCCCACAATCGCCAAAACTTTGTCGGCGGCTGGCCAGGACGGTATTGTTCGCATCAACAACGGTCTGTATCTGCGCAACAATCCCACACAATTCCCCGGCTGGTTGCGTGAGACGCGCCGTCAGCAACTGCTGTTGTCGGCAGAATGTCAAGTCATGACAGAGGCGGATACCTGTCCGCAGTTGCGCTATTCCACGGACACTGCTGTCATGCACGCGAACATCACTCTGGCTTTGCTCCAGGGCTTCGCGGGGGCCAAACTGTGGATTACACGCATGTCCGACTACCAGCCAGACTCCGGCAAGGCCTACCGGGAGCATCTGAAGAAATACGGCGGTTTCTATCGTACCTTGCGTTCGATGTCGATAACCTGGCAGGGCTTGAACCAGCCTGTGCCGCGCTTGCCGGACAATCCCTACGCTCCTATACATGGTCAAGACTGTCCCGGCTGGGGAAATGGCGTGTTTTCACTGCTGGGACTGCCTTTCCGCTACGATTTGCCGGATGACGGGCCGTCCATGCTGGCCGGCGAGGAAACTGAGGCCTTCAGCGACGAGGAAATCCGCCGGATGCTGACGCATTGCCTGCTCTTGGACGGTCAGGCCGCGCACAATCTCGCTCGCCGTGGCTTTGGCGGTCTTCTGGGCGTGGAGGATGTTGTTGTGCCAACGGAGAAGGTCAGCCTGGAACTCTGCGCGGACGGCGCGCGAATGACTGGTTCGCCCGTGGCCATGGTGCTGAAAGGCGTTTCGCCGTCAGCGGAAATCCTCTCCACATTCTACCATCGCGGCTGGGCCTTGGACACGCAGTTGGCAGAGCAGGGGCCTGGGGTCATTCGTTTCCAGAACTCGCTTGGCGGGACGGCGGTCGTCATGGGGGCTACGGTGACGCCGTTTGGGCATCCGGCCTTTTTCCTGCTAAATGAGACAAGGAAACGCCAACTGGCGCAGATTCTGGCGAATTTTGGTCTTTTGCCTGTGATGTTCGCCGGAGATTCGCGAGTGATTTTCCAAGCAGGGAGAGATGGTGAGGGACGCCTCTGCTTCTACGCCTGCAACTGCTCCAACGACGTACTTGAGGAATTTCCCCTGGCTGGCCAGAGCCTGCCCATGGGCGATGCGCACTTGGAACATCTGCTCCCAGACGGGACTTGGGAGACAGTAGTCTGTCCGCAACGTAACGACGAGACGTGGTCCATACCAGTTTCCTTGAAGCCACTGTTCCCCGAAGTGTTCCGTCTGCCATTGCTCACACAAGAATAGGAAGCCTGAATATGCAAGACATCATCACTTTGGCACAACGCGCCCGCGAGGCGAAAGCGGCGATGGCCGCCGCCTCGGGCAAAGCCCGGGAAAAGGCCTTGGCGGCCATGGCTGACAAATTGCTGGCCTGCCGTGACGAGGTTTTTGCCGCCAATGCGGAAGACTTGGCCTCCGCGCCGGAACTGTCCCCGGCCTTCAGAAAACGTCTCCAGATTACCGACAAGATTTTTGCCTACATGGTGAACCGTCTGAAGGAGGCGGCTGCCTTGCCGGATCCCGTGGGGCGTGTGCTGGAAGGGCGCACCATGCCCAGCGGCTTGCAGGTCAGCAAGGTAGCCGTGCCTATCGGCGTGGTTGCCATCATCTACGAGGCACGGCCGAATGTCACCACCGATGCGGCGGCCGTCGCCCTGAAAAGCGGCAATGCGGTAATCCTCAAAGGCGGTTCAGAATCCATCCGCACCAACCGCGTGCTGGCTACGGCCATGAGGCAGGCGGTATGCGAGGCGGGACTGCCCGCCGATGCCGTCCAACTGCTTGACAGCACTGACCACGGAGCCGTGGCAGAACTGCTGAAACAGGACAAATACATCGACTTGATCATCCCGCGCGGCGGCAAAGGGCTCATCAAGGCCGTGGCCGAAGGCACGCGAATTCCCGTGCTCAAGCATTACGACGGCATCTGCCATCAGTATGTGGCAGGAGATGCGGACGAGGCAATGGCCGTCGCCGTGGTCGTCAATTCCAAATGCCAGCGGGTCGAAGTGTGCAATGCGCTGGAGACCTTGCTGGTTGAGGCGGATGGCGCATCGCGCCTGCTGCCGCCGATAGCCGCTGCTCTGCGTGCCCAGGGGGTCGAATTGCGCGGTTGTCCTGAAACGCTGGCCGTGTTGCCGGATTGCCTGCCCGCCACTGAGGACGACTGGGGCACCGAATATCTGGCCCCCATCCTGTCCATCAAGGTCGTCCACGGCATAGAGGAGGCGATGGAACATATCGCCCGCTACGGTTCCGGCCATACGGACGGCATAATCACCTCGAGTTTGGACCTAGCCCGCCGTTTTACGCAGACGGTGGATTCGGCTTCCGTGCTGGTGAACGCCTCCACACGCCTGTCTGGAGGCGGAGACTATGGCCTGGGGGCCGTCGTGGGCATCAGCACAGACAGGCTCCATGCCCGCGGTCCCGTGGGCCCGGCAGAACTCTGTACCTACAAGTGGATTGCCATCGGCAACGGCAATCTGCGTGATTAATCCTTTCGGTGGCGACTTTGCCGTCATCAACTGCATTTCACCTAACAAAAAGCGGAAGACCATGAACAACGAACGAAAATGGAGCGGAATCTGGATTAAGGCCTACGGTGTGGCGTGCCATTTTGTGCAGATGCCCCCGGCACCGTATTACAGGACGACATTCGAGGTCGGAGCGAAACCGGGCAGGGCGGTTGTCCACCTGTGCGGGCTTGGTGTCCACGAATTGTTCATCAACGGCATCAAGGCCGACGACCGCTGGCTCGCTCCCGCGCAAATGCAGTACGACTGCCGCGTCCCCTACATCGACTACGATGTGACCGCCCTTTTGCGTCCCGGCGAGAAAAACACCCTCGTCGTCCATCTGGGAAGCGGGTTCTACAACTGCCACAACGGCTGGCGGTACACTGTCAATTTCTATTCCTGGCGCGAAACCCCGCGGCTGATTTGCGATGTCGAGATAGACGGCAAGGTTGTTGAAGCCTCCAATGTTCATTGGCGCATCCATCCCGGCCCCGCCACCTACGACTGCTTCCATGAAGGCGAAGACTACGATGCTCGCCTGGAGATGCCGGAAATCTTTGCCGCCGACTACGATGATTCCGCTTGGTCGCAGGCTCTGCGAACCCTCTCTCCCGGCGGGCGGCTCGAACTCGACACGGACGACCCCTGCCGGGTCATCGAGCGTCTGCACGGCGTCGAGGTCGGTCGCCCCACGCCCAATTCTCGCGTATATGACTTTGGGGCGAACATTTCCGGCGTCGTCGAGTTTGAGGTGTCCGGCAATGCTGGCGACCGGCTGGACATCCAATACAGCGAAAGGCTCAACGATGCCGGGCGCGCCGACACTTCCAGCATCGACATGGGAATGAAACGCTTCGAAAAGGACTCCTACATTCTCAAGGGTGGCGGCCCTGAAACCTGGCATCCCACGCTTGTCTACCACGGTTTCCAATACGTCGAAATCACCTTCAGCAATCCCGAGAACGTGGTGAGCCGTATCGACGGCCTGTTCATCAGTTCCGACTTTGCCGACCGAGGCAAGTTCGCTTCTTCCCACGAAATCCTCAACAAGGTGCAGGAAATAACCCTCCGAGGTTACCATGGCAATTTTGTCGGCGTCCCGACCGACTGCCCCACGCGCGAAAAACTCGGCTGGTCCGGCGACTGCAACATGGTCATGGAAACCGGCTGGTGGAATTTCTACCCCCGCAAGGGCATCCAGCGTCTGGTCAACATCCATCTCGATACCCAGCGGCCAGACGGCAACATGACCACCCACGGTCCGACTTCGCTGTGGGGGTTCAACGAAAGCGCCCCCGGTTCGGCCGATTTCCCGTTCAATTTCTGCCGTATCTGCCACGAGTTCGACGGCGACGATTCACCCATCCGCGAATATTATCCCAAACTCGTCAAGCTCATCGATTTCTTCTGCGAACTGACCCATGACGACGACCTCTGCCATCTGGGCTACGGCGACTACTGCAATCCCGTGCTGGAGAAAATGATGGATGGCGACGTTTCCGGCAAGGCCAGCCAACTGAAGGATCCGACCGCCCTGGAAAGTTGCTGGTTCTACGAAATGCTCAACCTCATGGCGGGTTTCGCGCGGTATCTCGGCGACGAGGACGAGGCGAGACTCTGCGAAGACAAGGCGCGTCGCGTCAAGGCGGCCGTCAACCGCGTCTGCTATGACGAAAAGACTGGACTTTTCGACAACGGGTTCTGGGGGTCTACAGCCATTGCCGCCTGCGTCGGCATTCTGGACGATTCGATTCACCAGAAGGTCATTGAGTACATGGTCAACGACATCCGCAAGGAGGCGCACCGCCTCTATGTCGGCTTCACTGGCACCAGGCACATTCTGCAAGCGCTGGCGATGAACGGCTACATCGACGATGCCTTGGAAATGGTCATCCAGCCAGAATATCCCGGCTACGGCAACATCGTCAGGCGCGGGGCGACGACTCTGTGGGAATCATGGAACGGCGCAAATTCGCGCAACCACATCATCCGAGGATATGTCTCGGCCTTCATGTACCGCTACCTGGCGGGCATTTCTCCCGCCGCGCCCGGCTTCACGAAAATCCGCTTCGCTCCGCAGTTCCCCAAAAAACTCGACTGGGTGCGTGCAGAATACGAGACAAAACTGGGCATGCTTCGCTCCGCCTGGGAAAAGCGAGACGGCAAAATCACCTGCAATTTCGAAATCCCCGCCGGCGCGACTGCCGATATCGTCCTCCCCGGCCAGGAACTCCACAATGCCACCGGCAAGGTGGAAATTACCGTTGGCATTTGACCACAAGATGCACGGGCTCCGTCTTGCGCAGAAGCGAGCCCGGAGAACTGCGTGCTATCGGACATGGAGATGCGCGGGCTCCGTCCCGCGCAGAAGCGAACCCGGATATCCGCGTGCTATCGGACATGGAGATGCGCGGGCTCTGCCCCGCGCAGAAGCGAGCCCGGAGAACCGCGTGCTATCGGACATGGAGATGCGCGGGCTCCGTCCCGCGCAGAATGAAAACCTTTAACCCCATAGGACTATTCCCATGCTGAACAAAAGTCTTTTGCTCACGGCGTTTGCCGCCTTGGCTCTGGTCGCTGCCGAGTACCGCTCTGTAACTCCCCGTCCAGGCGTGACGCAACTGCTCAATGACAACGGGCAGTGGCCGAATGTCTGTTCGCGTGGGCTTTCGGTGCTGCCGTCATACGCCGCGCGAGTCCGCAAGGTCTTCGATTTGGACAAACTGCCCGCTGGCACCTTGCAGAAGGCGAAGAAAGCCGCCCTGCAGGTTCATATCGGTATCGTGGACACCAGCCTGAAGAAGGATAAGGAGAAGGCGAACGGTCTGTCAGAGGAATTTGTCATTGCCGTCAATGGACATGAAATGGTCTTCCACACGGGCGATGCCCGTTTCCCGAGCATGGGAATCCCAGCCAATCTCCCCAGCGATGCCGACAGCATCGGCATCGCCCGAGGCCAGACCGAAAAGCAACGCCATGACTGGGTGGACGTCGAGTTCCCTGTGGAGTGGATCCAGGACGCCCAGATGGTCGTGGAAATCTACAAACTACGTGCCGACCCCAGCGACGATTTCGTGATGATTGGCTGGGATATCTCCGTTCCCAATGGCAAAAGTTTCTACACTGTCAACAACTGCAGGACGTGGACGTTGGGCAACGGCGCCCAGCCAGAAGGCATGGGCGAATACCTGATGCGCCTGACGCTATCCGAAAACGCTGGTGAAAAACTCGACCTCTCCTCTCCGCCTCAAATCGACATGAATCCCACCATCAAGCCTCCACGCGGACAGCGTTCGCAGGCCGTCCCGGAATGTCGCCTCACGGAAAACAAGGCCGTGTTTGTCAACCAGGCACTGCGGGCGGAATTTGCCCTGAATCCTCACTTGTCGCTGCTTTCGTTCATTCCTGCCGAAATCGATTTTGATGTGGTTAAGAAGAATCCCGGCCTGTCCAGACTTTTCCGCGTGAAAATCGGCGGTAAAATCTTCGACGCCTCCAACCTGCCTGTGACGAAAGTCACTCCCATCGAGAACGGTTTCCAGGCGGAACTGCTGGAAGCAGCCAGTGGCCTGGCCGTCATCTATTCCGTCAGCGTCGAGGCTGATGAACTGCGTTTCGGTTGCGAACTAGTTAACCGTGGCGAAAAGCCCCTGGACATCCTGCCGGCCTTTCCGCATTTCGCTGGCATCGCCATGTCCGAATATCCCGATGACGATTATTTTCTGTTCCCGCATGGCGGCGGTACCATCGCCAATGTTGACAGCGACTTGCGCTCGGTTTATGGCACGGACGGCTGCTGGTGGCAGTTGATTGACCTTTTCTCCCCCGAGCGCGGCGGCGGACTCTATCTCCGCATCGATGACCCCAAGGCCATCTACAAGGGCTTTGCCCTGCGCAAAGGCGTCGTCAGCCGGGCTGGCTGCTCGCTTGCGCACTCAAACATCCCCGGTCGAGACCCCAATATCCAATTCACTGACGCCTTGGAGAAGGTCAACGGCATCGGCATGGCCGTTGATTACCAGCAGTTCACGAGGGAGCCGGGCGCCAATCTAGTGTTGCCGTCTGCCTGCCTCGGCACACATTCCGGCAACTGGAAGAACGCCATGCCACGCTATGTGTCGTGGTCGAAGAAGACCTGGCCACCGCGTCCGCGCAATCCGAAATTGCGGAACAGGTGGACTGCCCATGGTGGCATCGGCCATACCCCAGGGACGGCAGGTTTTACTACCGAATATCTGAATGCCTTCCCCAATATGCAACAGCAGTGCATCGAGCAGGATTCCTACTGGACCCTGAGCACGAAAGGCCCCTTCGGCATTTCCCGCGAGGAATACGAGCAGGCCTGCCAGAAACTAGGACGCAAGGCGGGCGGCTGGATTGACCCCGTGACCGGCAAATGGCTCTATCCCTGGAACCGAGGCGACTACGACGGCTACAATCCCGACTGGGGAGGGCTCCCTGCTTTCCGCAAGTACATTGACTACATCAAGGGCACGGGACGCGTGTTCACCCTGTACACCGACCCAGTCATCGCCTGCCACAACACCAAGAACGGCCCCGAACTCGCCAAGAAGTACGGTGTCATCAATCCCGACTGGAAAGACCCAAGAGCCTTGCCGGGAATCACTCCCGAACCGCCAGTTGTTACGGCATATTCTTCATACGTGCTGGACATCAATGCCGAAGGCTATCCGGAATGGATTACCAAGACCATGGTGCGCCTCATCAATGACACGAAGGCCGACGGCATCCGCTTTGACGAATACGGCCACCGTGGCTACATCTGCTTCTCCAAGGACCACAAGCACATCTTCGGCGAATACGGCCAGAACTGCTGGCTGGACGCCGTCTACCATAGCGTCGAAATGACCCGCCGCGAGTTTGACAAAATCGACCCCACGCTCATCATCAAGGCGGAATTTCCCGGTACCGACAAACTGGCAGCCCTGCTGGACGGCGCGCTGTCCTACAATGTCTGCCGCCGCATCGGTACGCTGGCACCGCTGCCCATCAATCTTTTCCGCATGTATTTCCCTGAATGCAAACTGTTCGAGTTCAACGCCCGCGGCCCGGAAGACTACTGGGAATACGCAATGTGGAATGGACTCGCCTCATGCCCGCCCGTCTATCCCTGGCGGTATCTCACAGTCCTGAACAAGTACACCGACATCTTTGACGGTGACATGGAATCGCTCGTTCCTTCGCTGACCAAATATGTCTATATCAACCGCTTCAGCCAGCCGGGCAATCCCGCGAACATCTACACGCTTTTCAATATGACTGGCAAGGATTTCTACGGTCCGGTGCTGTCGGCGAAGCCTGGCTTCCACTACCGCGACCTCTTCACCGAGCAAGTTCTGCCCGTGGTTGACGGCAAGGTTTCTCTGCCCATCCTGTCGGCAAAACTCGGGGTCATCGGGGAATTTCCCGGCGAGCCGCCGGCGGATGCCGTGATGGCAGAGCCACCGCCACAGGCTGCCGCCGCACCCGTGGCTGCCGCCGTGGTCGCTCAGGCACCGGCAAAGGAAATCAAGGACATTTCCGATGTGGACACCAATTTCAAGTCAGAGAAATTCCAGGACGAGACGCTGGAGTTCCGCAATGTCTTTGCCGACCCAGTTTTCGAGATTACCGGTTTCCCGTGGTGGAAGCCAGGCGAGCCATTCCACCGTCTTCCGCTGGAAAACGGCTTTTCCAAGACCCTCAACAACCTGAGTTGCCACACTTCGGGCGGCATGGTGCGCTTCACCACCAATTCGCGGCGCATCGCCTTGCGCTCCAAATTGAAGATGGCCTGGGAAAGCAACCACATGGCCCGCACCGGCAAGTTCGGCTTCGATTTCTACTTGCAGGCCGGCACCGGCAAGGATTACTGCTTCCGCAATATCGCGGGCGGACGCGAGGAAATGAACGGCAAGATCCTTGAATCCTGGGTCTTTCATCCGGAAATCAAGAGCGAAAAAGGAAATTTCATCACCTGGACCCTGTATCTGCCTTCCTACTGCGGGGAGGATATGCTGGAACTCGGCTTCGAGCCAGGCGCGGAATTTAAGGAAAACAAGCCGTTGAGAATCGGCAAGCCTATCGTCTTCTACGGCTCAAGCATCACGCAGGGCGGATGTGCTACGCGCACTGGCAACAAATATACCACCATGCTCTGCCGTGTGCTCGACGCCCCGGAAATCAACCTGGGCTTTTCAGGCAGTGCCCGAGGCGAAGAGGAAATGGCCAAACTCATAGCCACGCTCGACATGTCGGCCTTCGTCCTCGACTACGATTACAACAGCCCCAGCGCCGAGCATCTGGCCGCGACCCACGCCAAGTTCTTCAACATCGTCCGTCAGGCCCATCCTGACCTGCCGATAATCATCCTTTCCCGTTGCACACTCTACTCCGACGACCGTACCGCCGTCATCCGCAAGACCTACGAGGACGCCGTCCAGGCCGGCGATAAGCATGTCTGGTTTGTCGATGGCTCCACGCTCATCGACCAGGAGGCCAAAGTCGCCGCCTCCGTTGACGGCTGCCATCCCAACGACCTGGGCTTCTTTTGCATGTATCGCAATCTTCTGCCCTTGTTCGCTGAAATCTTCAACCGTCCGGACCTGTTGAAAAAATAGTCGGGATGAACTTTCGACCATTTGGCCGACATTCCATCCATTGCCGTTGCTTTCCCCATGAAAACCGAATCTAACAGCACAGTCCTGTCGTCGCGAACCCTGTCATCCGACCTGGTGGTTGTCGGCGGTGGTCTTGCGGGGCTTCTGTGCGCGGTGGCGGCAGCGCGTGGCGGCATCAAGGTCATACTTGTCCAGGACAGGCCGGTGCTTGGCGGAAACGCTTCCAGCGAGATGCGCATGGGCATCTGCGGCGCACATGGCAAAGGGCGCAAGGAAACCGGCATCCTGGAGGAACTGCAGCTGAACAATGTTTACAGGAATCCCTTGATGCGCTATACGCGCTGGGACGACGAGATGTATTCTCTGGCTGTCATGGAAGATAACCTGACCTTGCTGCTGAATACTTCCGTGCAGTCGGTTCAGATGGAGGGAAACGCCATTAAATCCGTGGATGCCTGGAACGGCAACGAATACTGCCTGTACCATCTTTCCGGCAAACTATTCGCAGATTGCTCGGGCGACGGCATCCTTCGCCTGTCCGGGGCCGAATTTAGGCAAGGTCGCGAAAAGACCTCGGAGTTTGGCGAGGATTTCCTGATGAATCCCGAGGGCGACGACAAGACCATGGGCAATTCCCTCCTGATGCAACTGCGCAAGGTCGATGAGCATCGTCCATTTATCCCGCCGCCCTGGGCGTACCATTTTGACGACGATTTCTTTGCGGTCAGGACACATGGCAAGGAACATGGACGCGTCGCCGTGCGTCCCTGGCCGGAAAACAACAATTTCTGGTGGATCGAATACGGCGGCAATCTCGACACCATCGCCGATGCCAATGACATCCAGTTTGAACTGAAGAAAATCGCCTACGGAGTCTGGGAATACATGAAGAACCATCCCGACGGACGTTGCCGCGACTACGAACTAGACTGGATTGGCTCGCTTCCCGGCAAACGCGAAAGCGTCCGCTTCGTCGGCGACCATATTCTTACTCAGCATGATATCATGGCAGGCGGGCATTTCGATGACAATGTCTGCTATGGTGGCTGGACCCTTGACGACCATCATCCCGATGCCTTTTTCCGCGTTGGCGACCTCAGCAGGCATCATGTTCCGCCGTCTCCATTCGGGATTCCGTTCCGTGCCTTGTATTCCCGGAACATCGCCAATCTTTTCTTTGCCGGGCGGAATATCTCCTGTACCCACCTGGGCTTCAGCGCGACGCGCGTCATGGCCACCTGCGCCCTGATGGGACAGGCAATCGGCACGGCAGCGGTTGTTGCCTGCCAGCATGGAACAACACCCAGAGGCGTCTACGACAGGCATATCCGCGAACTCCAGGCAAGACTCCTGGAGGACGACGTGATGATTCCTGATTTTCTCCGTCAGGTGTCACCGTTGACATCTCGCGCCAGAACAAATTATCCTGTTCTGCAAAATTCTCTCGACCGCGATATGGATGAGGAAGACAACGGTGCCTGGCTGGTGGCCGGTGAAAGCGTCATCTATGAATGGTCCCAGCCGGAAACCATCGGCAACTGCCGCTTCGTTTTCGACACCTTGCTTGATTACGAGGACAAACGCATGCGCAAACTCGAAGGCGTCATGGAACCTAAGAAGATGCCGCCTATGCTACCGCGCAGACTGCGGATAGAGGCCTGCGTCAATGGCTCCTGGCAGTCTCTGCTCGAAGAAGACAATATCCATTGCCGTTTATTCCGCCGCTCCTGGACACCAGTCCAGGCCACCGCCATGCGAGTGACAGTCCTGGCCGTCTGGGATGCCGATTCTCTGGCGCATATTTACACCATCGAATATCGATAAAAGTGGTACCAACGCGTGGAAAGTCGTTTATTTGCTGTTTTCTTATTTCGTTAATATGTTAAACATTGTCACCCAATCCCAATTTTTAGAATCTGAAAGGAGAATGCTGATGAACTTGCGTATTTTCGCCCTGGTGACCCTATTATTCTCAGCGGTCATGATAGCCGCACCGATGCCTGCATTTTCCTTCCAGGCAGTTGCGGGAAAGACAGGACATGATGGCATCAGCCTGTTCAACGGCAGCAGGTTGGCGGAAAACGGCGCCATTGTCATTCCCAATGCGGCGGAAACAGGTTCTGCCTTTGTCGAGCCGCTGGCTGACTGGGAACTCGGTCAAGAGGGGTTCACGGCGGTGATCACCGTCAAATCTGACCGTCCTCAGCATCTGGCGTTTTTCGGCAAGAAGGGCGTTTTCACGCTGAGGCAGAGCGCTGTTCCCGGACCGGGAATGATACTGTTCGTTGGCGAAGAGGACAAAGCGGAGACGACGCATCAACTGCCTTGGAACCTCCAGTTTTCGCCTGGCAAATATGTGCAGTACGCCGTTTCCGCCCGCTACATTGACAATCCTGCCACGGGGCAGATTGGCTACGAGTTCGCAGTCTACGCCAACGGGCAACTGCGCGACAAACGTCTGCTCTACAACTTGAAGCCAGGGCAGGGCAAAGGCGGCTTCTGGCTGGGCAACGACCCGAAGACAGGCTTTTTCCTCGGTGGCGAAATTCTGGATTTCGCCTTCTACCGCACCGCGCTCAACGATGGCGAGATTTCTGGCCTCGCCGAGGCTAATCCCTACATCCGCCAGCAGAGGGAAAGTGAAACGCTCAAACTGCCCACCAAGTATCAGGCTACCCTGACACCTGCCGACGGCGATACGCCAGAGAGTCAATGGCTGAAGTCCGCTCTAGCCAGAGCGTTCTTCAACGGTGCCACTGAAGCGAAACTAGACACTGTGCTACCGTTGTTGCCTGTTGCCTTCGATGACTCCGCCATCAGCAGTTTCAATTCCTCGCAAACGTGGTATCGCCTGGTGGCAACGACGGACATACTCTGGTTGCTCTCGCTCCAGGGCGGTACGGAAGCAGTCATGGCTGGCGCGTTCGACAAACGCACGGGGCGGGAACTGAGTGGCAGGCGTCTGCTGGGCTGGCGCCTGGAATCGTCGCAAGGAGAGATTTCCGACCAGTCGCATGGCATCAGCGCGGAAATTGCCGACTTCACGGAAAACGACGGCACGGCGACTTTCAACATCGTCTGGCGTTTCCAAGCACTGACCATGACCTCCCATGTCACGCTGGCAGGCAAGCGGATGGAGGCGGATTTCCGCGTGGACAATCCAGACGCCTCTCTGAAACTGGACAGAGTTTTCTACCCGATGTTCCGCGTCAGACCGCCGTCAGAAAACGGCCTGATGTGCATCAGCGCCAGTTTCAGCGGCAATCTGGGCAAGGTCAATCTCCTCAACGGCTATCGCTTCGGTTCCGACTATCCCTCGGAAGTCTCCATGCAGTTTCGAGGACTTTACGATGCCGACGGCAACGGCATCTACCTAGGCTTTGAGGAAGCGTCTCCCTTGGTCAAGAAATTCGGTGGCGGCGGAGAAGACGGAGACTACCGCTATGATGCCGCCACGACTTGCGAGCTGGCCGTCGGTGCGAAAGGCGGCAATTCCTACGCGACACGCGGTCCCGCCGTGCTGGAACTATACCAAGGACATTGGTACGAGGCCGGGCAGATTTACAAGCGTTTCCTGCTGTCGCGCGCCGACTGGTTTGTCCGGAAACTTCCGCGTTCCGACACGCCCAAGTGGTATCGCGAGAACAACTTGACCATCATTGGCGGCAGCGCCGACGAGGTCATCTATCTGCGCGAATATTTAGGCCTGCCTTTCCTTTCCGACCGCACAGGATTCTGGTACGACATCGACACCAGCCAGCCTCTGCCGTACATGGTTCACACCACCAAAGACGCCTACAATTCCTTTGAATCCATCAAGCGCATCAAAAAGGCTGGCATCCGCATGACGGCGTACATCAATCCCCGACTGTGGGATTTTGCCCAGCACCACAAGCCGCGCGTGGACGACTATGCCCTCCAAGCGGCCATCAAGCATTCCGACGGCTCGCCGCATCTGGAGAAGTACGGGAGCATGGTGGCCGTGGTCTGCCCCATGTCCTCGCTCATGCACCAGGTGGTCGTGGATAATGTCAGGCGCATGGTGGAAAACTTCGACTGCATCTATCTCGACCAGACCATCGACGCCCATAGCCTTCCCTGCTTCGACGCCAACCACGGCCATGCGCTCAATTCACCGTATTTCTGGCATCAGGGGTATTTTCAGATGATGGACGAATTGCGCCGTGAGGCCAGAAGAATCAATCCAGATGCGGTTTTCTGCGGCGAAGGCGGCGATGACGTCTGGTGTACCCGCATGGACGGTTATCTCACCTGGCTGTACGGCCTGACTGGCCATGTACCGCTGATACAGTCCATCTACGGCGGCGGGCGTGTCCAGTTTGTCGGGCGCGGCTTCGAGAGTTTCGGTGGCGGCGGCGATTGGGATGCGTTCTTCTGCCGGCTTGGCGAGCAGTTTGTCAACAGCGAGCAACTCGGCTGGTTCAACATCAATGATTTCCGCTTTGGCGCACGCCGACGGAGATTCGTCAAGAAATTGATGCACCTGCGTCTGGGAGTCGTCAGTTTTTTCACCGAATCGAATATGCTCGCGCCGCTGGAATTTACCACGCCGATGCCGCAGATTACCTGCAACTGGCAGTGCCTTGTCCCCCGGATGGTCACGACCGACAAGGTCGTCCATGCCGTCTGGCGGCGTCAGGACGGCAAGATTTTAATCCCCTTCGTCAACACCACGGTCGAGACGGTGAAAATCCAGCCTGTTCTGCCCTTCCGAGGCAAGTTGTTCGTCTGCCGAGAGGGCAGTCGGAACGTTGAGGAATATGCCGCCGCCGAGCCGCCTGCGCTGGAACTCGGTGCCCATGAAGCGCAGTTCTGGTTTGTTGACGAGCAGGGCGGTTCCGTTCCTCCAGAGGCCATCGCCACGGCGCAGGTCATGCCGAAGGTCGTAACCTTCGACGACGGCAAAAATCTCTGTTTCGGTCAGAATTTCCAGGCCTGCCTGAGGCTTGATGGTACGACCGGCGAATGGTTCACCGCCGAGCAGGCCTCATGGCTCAAGCAGGTGTTCAGGGAAGTCACTCCGACTTTGGCCTATACTCCGGCGAAAAAGGACCTGGTGACGGCAGGCAACTGGCTGCTGTCCGAAGATGGTGGCTTGGCCTTCTACGGCGAGGTGGATTTTGGCCAGCAGCCGAAAGGCGTGGAAGTGGAAGTCTCGGCCATGTCCGAAGGAGCAGGAAGCAGGCTGAAACTGGTGGCCATGCAGGGACAGGAACCAGGCACGACCCTGGCCTCTGCCGTGGTGCCCGACACCGGCAAGTATTTTGATTTCCAGACAATTCGCCTGGAACTGCCAGATGATTATGCCGGTGTGCACAAGGTGGCCTGGAGTTTTGAAAAGCCAGTTGTCCTGCGTCGCTGGCGCGTTCTTCAGTGAGCCGACCATTTGGTCGGTAGGACGGCGCGTCTTGCCACGGTATCTTGGCCGGAAAACGCGCCGCATCCTATTTTTCTACTGGAAAATTGAGGCTAAATGGTATATATTATATTTTGCCTGAATTTGTTTCATAAACCGTGTCGTAGAGGAGATAATAATGGATTATCATTTTGAAGTTCTCGATAATGTCATCAAGGTCTCACTGGAGGGACGTCTGGTGGCTGCCTGCTCAGAGGAATTTAAGGATACGATGTTTGAGCGGCTCAAGGACTACAAGGCCATAGTCTTCGACTTGGAGAAACTGGTGCATATCGATTCGTCTGGTCTTGGTGCACTGGTTTCCATTCTGCAATGGTGCAATGGGCGCGAAAGCGTCCTCAAACTTGCCTGCCTTCAGCCGCGTCCGCGCATTGTCTTTGACATCACGAAGGTGTATCGCGTCTTTGACATCTATGACACGGTAGAAGCGGCCCTGGCCAGTTTCAAATGATTTGCCTTCATCATGGCGGAACTGGTAAGCATCCTCGTCAGGTCCAGAAACGATGAACGGTATGTGGCCGCAACTCTGAAGGCCATTTTCGAGCAGGAGTGCGATGTCCCCTTTGAGGTCGTTAATTGCGACGATGCCTCTGAGGACCGCACTCCTGAAATTTTATCATCCTTCCCGCAAGTCGTGCGGTTGCCACGCCCGGAAGGACAGTATTTTCCCGGGCAGCGTCTGAATTACATGGTCCGCAACTGCCGTGGCGATATCGTCGTTTTCAACAATGCCGATGCCGTGCCCCAGGACTGCCATTGGCTCCGCAACTTGATTGCGCCATTGCGGGCGGGTACTGCCGATGCCGTCTACGGCAACCAGTTGCCGCGCCCGGACGCCTGCTATCTCGTCCGCAAGGACAACCTGCGGGCGTTCGGCGACGGGCGCATAGCCGCGACCTGGAGATTCTTCTTCTCGCTGGCTACGGCTGCTGCGCGACGCGACGACCTCCTGGAAAATCCCTTCGACGAAAACATCAAGTATTCCGAGGACGTCGAATGGGCGCACCGGCGCCAAATCCGCATTGCCTATGCCGCCGATGCCCGAGTGGAACATTCCCACAACTACACATTGTCCGAACTGCGGCGGCGCTTCTACGGCGAGGGCTATGCAGACGGGCGGATTTTCGGCGAACGTCCCTGCCTGTGCCGGGAACTTGCCGCCGGCG
>Ga0310786_10004835_pt1 | contig 18570 bp, 14 predicted proteins | sample AusTroGonzalo_MG_FD_203881 | JGI IMG/M metagenome (GOLD analysis project Ga0310786, IMG submission 203881) | Bovine rumen microbial communities from tropical cattle in Woodstock, Queensland, Australia - Gonzalo_03 (v2) (version 2) | ecosystem: Host-associated > Mammals > Digestive system >... | reverse complement strand
ATCGCCGAGCTCTGCCGCAGGACGCTCGAGCGGCTTCATCCCGCCGAGCCCGGGAGCCTGGAGGACATCCTTGCCATCGACGCCGAGGCGAGACGCACCGCGCTCGCCCTTGCCGCCGGACTCTGAAACCACATAGACGAAAGCGTAGGAGTTTCATGCTCACAATTGTCGGACTGATCCTTTCCATCTCCATTCTCGTGGTTGTTCACGAATGGGGGCACTACCAGGTTGCCAGATGGTGCGGCGTGCCCGTGCTTGCCTTTTCAGTGGGCTTTGGCAAGGTGCTCTACCGCTACAGGGACAAGCGCGGCTGCGAGTGGCGCATTTCAGCGGTGCCGCTCGGCGGGTACGTGAAGATGCTTGCGCTCTCCGAGCGCGAGATGAATGAACAGGACGGCCTCGGGATTCCCGATGAGGCCTACCGCAACGCCTTTGAGACGAAGAGCGTCTACAAGCGGCTTGCCGTGGTTGCCGCCGGCCCCCTCATGAACATCATCCTCGCAGTCCTGATCTATGCCGCCCTTGCCATGCTCGGGACCTGGGAGCCGGTGCCGGCCGTGGGCGAGCCGCCCGCCCAGAGCCAGGCCGCGCGCCTTGGCGTGCATGCCGGCTGGCGGATGGAAACGGTCGCGGGCGGCGCCGTGAAGACGTTCAACGAGGCGCACTGGCGCTTCATCGAGCACATGGGCGAGAACCCCGTTTCCGTGCGCTTTGCCACGGGGGACGGTTCGGCCAGATGGATTGACTTTGACCTCTCGGAATTCCGCGGCGAGACGCAGGATGATCCGATGGAGGGGGTTGGCCTGCGGATGCACCTGAAGCATCTCACGGTGGGATCGGTCTTTGCCGACTCTCCGGCCACCGAGGCCGGGCTTGCCGCCGGGGACAAGATCCTGAAGGTCGACGGCCGGACCGTGACGGCGGCAAGCGACCTCGTGGACACTGTGACAGGCTCGCGCGGCGCGCCGATCGAGCTCTTCGTCGAGTCCGCTTCGGGCGGCACGCGCACCGTGACGCTCAGGCCGAGGCTGATGAAGACCGAGCAGGGCGAGCGCTGGATGATCGGCGTGCGTCTGGGACTCGTGCCCGAGCTCGTGCGCGTGCAGCAGGGCCCCATCGGGGCGATCGGCGCCGGCGTCGGAAAGGTCTGGGATCTGATCGCGCTCACGGCCAGGAACATCGGCAAGATGGTGACCGGCCAGATGAGTGCCAAGGGGATCGCCGGACCCGTGTCGATCGGCGACATGGCCGGGCAGAGCCTCTCCTACGGGCTGCTGCCGTTCCTGTCGTTCCTGGCGATGATTTCCGTGAGCCTGGGGTTCCTCAATCTGCTTCCGGTGCCGGTTCTGGACGGCGGCTACATCGCCGCGTTCCTCTGGGAGATCGCAACCGGCAGGCCGGTCGGGGAGAGAACCGTTGCGGTCGCGCAGAAAATCGGCATGGGACTCTTGGGAATTTTGATGGTTTTCGCCCTGACCAATGATTTTTCACGCCTGTTCGGGCTAAACTAGCGGATAATTTTTGCCTGCGTGCCTTTCGGCCGCTTTTCAGGGTTCTCCCTAAAGGCTGCCGGCACGCGCTTTTATTGCTGATTCATCGATGAAACGACATTTCTATCTGAAAAGCGTTGCCGCCGCCGTGATGGCGGCCTTTGCCGTGAGCGCGGCCGCTCAGGTGTTTACGATCCGCGACATTCGCGTTGAAGGCATCCAGAGAACGGAGCCGGGCACGGTGTTTTCGCATCTGCCGTTCCGCGTGGGCGACGAGTACACGGCCGAGAGCGGCAGCGAGGCGATTCACGCGCTCTATGGCTCGGGCCTGTTCAAGGACGTCAGCATTTCGGCCGACAATGACGTGCTCGTCATCAATGTCGTCGAGCGTCCCGCCGTGGCCGCCATTGAAACCTCGGGCATCAAGGCCTTTGACAAGGATGCCGTGGTGAAGAGCCTGAGATCCGTGGGTCTGTCCGAGGGCCGCATCTTCGATCAGGCGACGCTCGACCGGGCCAAGCAGGAGCTTGAGCGCCAGTACCTGTCCAAGGGCTTTTACGCCATCGACGTGCGCACCAATACGACCCCGCTTGAGCGCAACCGCGTGCGCGTGACCATCAATGTGGACGAGGGCGGCGCGAGCCGCATCGAGTCGATCCGCTTTGTCGGCAACCGCATCTTCGATTCCGACGAGCTCGCCGACCAGATGCAGCTGGCGATCCACAAGTGGTCGAGCTGGTACACCAAGCGCGACCTGTATTCCCGCGAGAAGCTTGCCGCCGACCTCGAGTCGATCCGCAGCTTCTACCTCAACCAGGGCTATCTCGACTTCAAGGTCGACTCCGTGCAGGTGTCCGTGGCTCCGAACAAGTCCGACGTCTACATCACGATCAACGTGACCGAGGGCCGCCGCTACAAGATCTCCGGCGTGAAGCTGCAGGGCGACATGCTCGGCCTTGACGCCGAGGTGCAGAAGCTTGTCAAGATCAAGGAGGGGGACATCTACAACGCCGAGGAGGCCTCGAACCTGTCCAAGGCGATCCAGGAGAAGTTCTCCACCCTTGGATACGCCTTCTGCAAGGCTCAGCCCGATCCCGTGGCCGACGCCTCCACCGACACGGTCCAGCTCGTCTACACGGTCGACCCGGGCCGCCGCTCCTACGTGCGGCACGTGAAGATCTCCGGCAACACCCGCACCGCGGACGAAGTGATCCGCCGCGAGGTGCGCCAGTACGAATCGGCCTGGTTCGACAGCGACAAGGTCAAGCTCTCGCGCGACCGAATCGACCGCCTCGGCTACTTTGAGACCGTGACCGCCGAGCCCAAGGAGGTTGAAGGCACGCGCGACGAGGTGGATCTTGAGATCAGCGTCAAGGAGCGTCCGACCGGCTCGATCTCGCTGGGCGCCGGCTATTCGACCTCCGACGGCATCATCCTGTCGGCGGGCTTTTCCCAGGACAACGTGTTCGGTTCGGGCAAGTCCTTCAGCGCCGAAGTGAACACATCCAAGAGCCAGAGAACGTTCGCGATCTCGGTCGGCGAGCCGTACGTCACGCCTGAGGGCATCAGCCGCAACTGGGAGCTCTTTGACCGCAAGGTCGACCTCGATGACCTCGACGTGTCGAACGTCGCCTACGAGACGCTGGGCGGCGGCCTTTCGTTCGGCATTCCCGTCACCGAGGATGACCGCATCTTCCTGGGCGGGCGCTTTGAGCAGACCAAGGTGACGCTGCGCGGCACCAGAAGCGGCGCAGAGGCGGGCGACGACAACTCCTCGCCCCTTCGCTACTGGGAATACGTGGACCAGTACGGCAAGTCCTCCCAGTCGGCTCTGCTGACATTGGGCTGGTCGCGCGACTCGCGAGACAACGTGCTTGCTCCGACCCGCGGCCGCTACCAGAGAGTGTCCGCCGAAGTGTCCCTGCCGGTGCTTGACGCCCGCTACTACCGCGCGACCTACCAGCTCACGCAGTACTATCCGCTCTCCAAGAACTGGACGCTCGGCTTTAACTTCCAGGCCGGCTACGGCGACAGCTACAACAACAAGCAGTATCCGTTCTTCAAGAACTTCTACGCGGGCGGCATCGGCTCGGTGCGCGGCTATGAGAGCTCGACGCTCGGCCCGACCGACGCCAACGGCGACCACATGGGCGGCAACAAGCAGCTGGTGCTCTCCACCGAACTGCTCTTCCCGCTGCCCGGCGCCGACCGCACGCTGCGCGGCCTGTTCTTTGCAGACGCCGGCTATGTCTGGGGCTACGAGGGCTACAAGGATGCCAGCGGCAAGCACCGCTACCGCGAGCAGCATGTCTCGCTCGGCGACCTGCGCTACTCGGTGGGCTTTGGCGTGGCATGGATTTCGCCCCTCGGCCCGCTGAAGTTCTCGGTTGCATTCCCGATCAAGGACAAGAAGGGCGACGACACGCAGCGCTTCCAGTTCCAGATCGGCACCGGTTTCTAATCGCCCATGGAAGAAAGGTCTGCGATTCGTGAAAACCGCAGGCCTTTTTTCAGGCAAACGAAAAGAAAACCGAATAAACTCTCACAGAATTGTTCGAATCCGAAAGGTTTTATCACCAATGATCAAGAAGACCCTTATTGCCATGATTGCCTGTGCTGCGGTCAGCGCCGGTGCGGCGGCCGCCGACTTCAAGGTTGGCGTTGTCAACCCCGGCCGAGTTCTGTCGGAATCGGCACCCGCCGTCGCCGCGCAGAAGAAGCTGCAGAACTACTTCAAGGCCCGTGAGGACGAACTCAATCGCGCCGTGCGTGATTTCCGCACCCGTGCGCAGAACTTTGAGAAGAACAGCTCCGTCATGAGCGAATCCGAGCGGCTCAAGCAGCGCCAGGATCTTGCCGAGCGCGAGCGCGACATCTCCCGCCGCCAGCGGGCGCTGCTCGAGGAGCGCAACCAGCGTGCCAACGAGGAGAGCCAGATCATTCTCTCGCGTGCCAACCGCATCATTCAGGACCTGGCCCGCAAGCAGAACTATGACCTGATTCTTCAGGAAGCCGTCTACGTCAATCCGAAGATTGACCTCACCAATGAGGTGATCCGTCAGCTCAACTCCTCCAAGTAGCAGTTGACGAGAAGGGGGCTTTTCCCCGGCGCATGAGCCTGGAGGGCCGTGCGCCATCGGCCGGCAGATGCCTTGGGAAGAACTTTCTCAGACCAGGGGCTGCCGGCTCTTGTTTTTAGGATTTTTCAAAAGGAAAGTCGCGATCATGTTTTCCATCAAGATGCTTGCCGAGGAGATCGCCCGCAGGTCGTCGGGCAGACTGACGAGCCTCATGCTGGGCGGGGCCGAGGCTCTGAGCGTCACCCGCTTTGCGCCGATTGAGAGCGCTTCGGCCGAGCACGTGGCCTTCGTTGCGCAGCCCAAGCTGCGCGGCGCGCTCAAGGCTTCCGGGGCGGGCGTGATAGTGATGCGCGAGTCCGACCGCGAGTCAGTCTGGGGCGCGGCCGAGCCCGACCGTCCCCTGGTGATCACGCGCGATCCCTATGCGTGGTTTGCCTGGGCGCTGCAGGTGATGACCGACAGGCCCGTCAAGCCAGGCTTCATCCACCCGCGCGCAGTCGTCGACGAGAGCGCTCAGGTTGATCCCAGTGCGCGGATCGAGGCCAACGCCGTGATCAGTGCTGGCGCCCGGATCGGCGCACGCACCCGGATCGACGCGGGCGTGAATGTCGGCGAGGGCGTGCTGATCGCGGAGGACTGCCACCTGTATCCGAACGTCGTCGTGTACGCCGGCTGCAAGATCGGGGCTCGCGCAATCATCCACTCGGGCGCCGTGATCGGCGCCGACGGATTCGGCTTTGCGCCGTTTGCCGGCGAATGGGTGAAGATTCCCCAGGTCGGCGCCGTGACGATCGGCGAGGATGTGGAGATCGGCGCCAACACGACGATCGACCGAGGAGCCCTCGAGGACACGGTGGTCGGCAAGGGCTCGAAGCTCGACAACCTGATCCAGCTCGGCCACAACGTGCGCATCGGCGAGCACACGGCCATGGCCGCCTGCACGGGCGTTGCCGGCTCGACCCGCATCGGCAGCCACTGCGTGATCGCCGGTGCGGCCAACATCAGCGGCCACCTCGTGATCCCCGACATGTCGATCGTGGGACCGGCGACGACGATCACGAGCTGGACGCAGGGCGCCAAGGTGATGATGGGCTACTGGCCCGCCCAGGAGCGCAGCCAGTTCGAGAGGACCGCCGTCACGGTCCGGCGCATCGGAGAGCTGCGCAGGAAGGTGAGGGAGCTTGAGGACAGGCTCGAGGAACTCGCGAAAAACTAACTAGAATCGAAGGATTCTGAGGCCGCCTGCAGAGGGTGGACCGCAGGCAATGTGAAGGAGATTTTTGTGATGATTGACACCGAAGGCATCATGTCGATGCTGCCGCACAGGTTCCCGTTCCTGTTGATCGACCGGGTGCTTGAGCTCAATGACGAAAAGACCTACTGCAAGGCGCTCAAGAACGTGACGGCAAACGAGCCTCAGTTCACCGGACACTTTCCCGGCAAGCCCGTGATGCCCGGCGTGCTCATCCTCGAGGCGATGGCGCAGGCCTGCTGCATTCTCGCGATGAAGCGGCTGCCCGAGGAGCAGGCCCGTGAGAACAAGATCTTTTACTTTGCCGGCATCGACGGCGTGCGATTCAAGAAGGTCGTCACGCCCGGCGACCAGCTGGTGTTCGAAGCGACGTTCCTGCGCGAGCGCGGCGGAATCGGCTGGTACGAGTGCAAGGCGACTGTGGACGGAGCGATTGCGTGCTCCGCCACGATGATGTGCGCCCGCAAATAGAAACTTTCCGTGGGAGACTTCAGCAATGGCGAATATTCATCCGCTCAGCATCGTTGAGGACGGCGCTCAGCTTGCCGAGGATGTTCAGGTTGGGCCGTTCTGCGTCATTGGATCCGACGTTGTCCTCGGACCGGGCTGCGTGCTGCAAAGTCATGTGACGATCAGGGGCTGCACGCGGATCGGCGCGCGCAACAGATTCTTCTCGGGCGCAGCGATCGGGTGCGAACCGCAGGACAAGAAGTATCACGGAGAGAAGACGCGCCTTGTGATCGGCGACGACAACATCTTCCGCGAGAATACGACGGTCTCCACAGGCACCGTCCAGGATGAGGGGGTCACGACGATCGGCTCTGGCAATCTGCTGATGGCCAACGTGCATGTGGCTCACGACTGCCGCATCGGCAGCAATGTGATCTTTTCAACCAATGTCGGTCTTGCCGGACACGTGCACGTCGAGGATTTCGTCGTGCTGGGCGGGATGAGCGGCGTGCATCAGTTCGTGCGCATCGGCACGCGGGCCATGGTGGGGGGAGCCTCCGGCGTGGTGCGCGATGTGCCGCCTTACACCATTTGCGCGGGCAACCCGGCTCAGCCGCACGGGCTGAACTCCGTCGGACTGCGCCGCGCCGGGTTCACGATGGAGCAGATGAACGTGCTCAAGGAGTGCTATCGGGCGATTTACCGCGAGGGCAATCTCCTGGCGGACGCCATCCGGGAGATGGACGAGATCAGCGCGCACTCCGACGAGTCCCTGCGTCCCTATATCGAGCACATGAAGCGTTTCGTGGCCGAGAGCCCCCGAGGCATCATCCGTTAAGTTTTGCAAGGACTGGTTCAATGAAGGAACTCTCTCACGGTGTCGCGTGGCTTGCCGGCGAGGCAAGCGGTGATCTGCTCGCAGCCCGCGTGCTGCCGCATCTGCAGGCAGCCATGGGAGGCGCGCTGCAGTACGGCATCGGCGGACCGCGCATGATCGAGGCTGGACTCGACAGCTGGTACCCGAGCGAGATGCTCGCCGTGCGCGGCTACGTTGAGGTGATCAAGAGGATTCCTTCGCTTCTGAAGCTGCGGCGCGAGATGATCAGACGCGTCAAGGCGGCGCATCCGCGCGTTTTCATCGGCGTGGACGCTCCGGACTTCAATCTCGCGATCGAAGGCAGGCTGCGCGCCGCCGGAATTCCGACCGTGCATTTCGTGTCGCCCTCCATTTGGGCCTGGCGGCCCGAGCGCATCGAGACGATGCGGCGCAATGTCGACATGACGCTGCTCATCTTCCCGATGGAGGAGAAAATCTACAGGGATGCAGGCGTGCCCGCCGTATACATCGGGCATCCGCTCGCTCCCATGATTCCCATGGAGCCCGACACCGACGGTGCAAGAAAGGCCCTTTCCATCGATTCCCGCGGGGAGCCCGTCATCGCCGTGCTTCCGGGCTCCCGGATCGATGAGGTGAAGGGGTGCGCTCCGATCTTCTTCGAGGCCTGCGAGCGCATGGTCAGGCGCCTCGGAGGCGGATACTTTGTCGTGCCGGCCGTCGATGAGCTGCGGCGGGCCCAGATCGAGCAGGTCGTGCTGCAGGGCCATCCGCTTCTCAAGGGGCGGCTCAGGGTCGTCCTGGGGCAGAGCCACCGGGTGCTCGAGAGCGCCGACGGCGTGATGGTTGCCTCCGGAACCGCGGCGCTCGAGGCGGCGCTCTTCAAAAAGCCCATGGTCGTGGGCTACACCATGCCCGGCATCAGCGCCATGATGATCCGCAAGAAGGCTCTGATTCCGTATGTGAGCCTGCCCAACATCCTTGCGGGCGAGCAGCTTGTGCCTGAGTTCCTTCATTACTACTGCAAGCCGGACTGGATCGCTTCCAGGCTGATCGATGAGATGAAGCCGGAGCGGAGCGCCCTTCTGAAGGAGCGCTTTGTGACAATGCATGAATCGCTGCTGCGGCCGACGGAGAAGCTGGCGCTTGAGGCGATTCTCGGCGTGATGCGGCCCCTCTGAGAACAACAGGAACACCAGATCCCTCCAATTCCATGCCCCAGACGATCCCGATCGAAGATGAAGTGTCAAGGAGCCGGCGCAGCGAGGTGCTTTCGCTGCCGATTCCGATCAGCGGGTGCGTTCAGACCGACGAGGCCGGGTGCCTTGTCGACACGCGGGGGCGGCCGCTCACGGATCTGCGGATTTCCGTGACCGATCACTGCAACTTCCGCTGCCGCTACTGCATGCCCAAGGAGAAGTACGGCACGCATGTGAAGTATCTGATGCACACCGAGCTGCTTTCCTTTGAGGAGATCTTCCGCTTGAGTCGCCTGTTCGTCGAGATGGGCGTGAAGAAGATTCGCCTCACGGGCGGCGAGCCGCTTCTGCGCAAGCATCTCGATCAGCTGATCGTCCGGATCAAGACGCTCAGGACGCGCTCGGGACAACCCGTTGAAGTGGCGCTCACGACGAATGCCGCGCTGCTCGCCCGGTTTGCGCCGGCGCTCAAGGCCGCCGGGCTCGACCGGGTGACCGTGAGCCTGGATGCGCTCACCGAGGATCTGTTCCAGTCCATCAATGACGTGGGATTCCCGGCCTCCAAGGTGATGGAGGGCATCCATGCCGCCAGGGCGGCGGGGCTTCCCGTCAAGGTGAACACCGTCTTGAAGCGCGGCATGAACGAGGGCGAGATCATTCCGCTGGCCGAGGCGTTCAGGGGGACGGGCATCGCGCTTCGCTTCATCGAGTACATGGACGCCGGCACGGCAAACGACTGGCGCATGGACGACGTGATCCCGAGCAGGGAGGCGGCTGCGGTCATTCATGCCAGGTACCCCCTGGAGCCCGTGGATCCGGCGTATCGCGGCGAGACCGCCTCGAGAATGCGCTACCTGGACGGTGCGGGTGAAGTGGGCTTCATCAGCTCGGTCACGCAGGCCTTCTGCCGCGACTGCACGCGCGCGCGGCTCTCGGTTGAAGGAGGGCTCTTCCTGTGCCTTTTTGCCGACCGCGGCTACGACATCCGCACGATGCTCCGGGGCGGGGCGACCGACGAGGAAATCAAGCTTGCGGTCGGGCGCATCTGGTCAAAGAGGGCGGATCACTATTCCGAGATTCGGCTCGAAGGCACGCAGAGAAACAGGGCCCGCATCGAGATGCAGTACATCGGCGGATAGGCCGGGCTCACCTAGAGCTGGTCCAGATAGCTCGCCGCACCTCCATTGGATGGCAACAAAGAAGGGGGGCCGCCAGGTGCTGGCAACCCCCCGTCGAAGCAAGCCGGCCAGCCGGCATCCTGACTCGGGCCGGCGGGTCACGTCATGACTACTTCTGGGCGCCGTATCCTTCGACAGCGCCAAAGAGCTCAAGCGCCTTGTCAAAGTTGTAGCGGTTCATGAACATCGTGGCGGAAGACTGCATCTGGCCGACCATGTTCATGCCCATGGCGGCGCGGAACGTGTTCTGCGGCGAGTTCGGGTCGTAGCTCGTCTTTTCCTTGTAGGAGACGTTGAGGAACCCGTTCAGGTACGCAGGATCAATCTTGCCCTTGAACACGGACGGATCCTTCAGGGCAACGTTGCCCTCGACTTCGGCGAGCTGCTCGACGTCCTCGAAGCCTTCAACCTTGATGCGCTGATACATGCCGCCGCCCGGGATCGTCAGGTCGGCCTGGCGATTGAGGAAGAAGATCGAGTTCGTGCACGTGGTCTTGCGCTGGGCTTCCTTGGAGGCCGGGCTGTCAACACGCGTGCGGTCGATGCCGGAGAACGTGGTCAGGCCGATGATGTTGCGGTCCAGATAGCTGTCGGTCTTGGTCATGTAGCGATAGCCGTAGCCCATGTCTCCGAGATCCTTCAGGCGCGACCAGATGAACAGCACCGTGTTGTTCTTGAAGTTCACGACGGAGTTGGTCGTGGCATGGGAGCCGGGGATTTCAACGGCGGCCATGCGGAGTGCAACGAAGATGTTGTTCTGGATGTCGGCCTTGCCCTTGAACATGCCGCGCACGCCATAGTTGGGACCGTTCACGAAGGCGCAGTTGCGGATCGTGATGTTGGCGCTCGGGTTGTCAAGGTAGAGCTCGGCGGTCTCGGTGGTGAGGACGTTCGTCTCGGTCAGGTCGGGGCCGCCGATGCCGGCGCCGCCGATCGGCTGCATCATGGGCGACTCAACACCCTCGGGGCGGCCTTCGCCGCGCGCGTTGTAGGAGATGGAGTTGCCGCGGTTGAAGAGCAGGCCGTCGATCACGACTTCGCCGACGTCGCTCCTCTGGTTGTGCGGATTGCCGACGGTGATCTGCATCGTGCCCTGGCCCTTGGCCGTGCCGTTGGAGGTGGCCGTGGGCTGCACGAGCGTGCGGTACTTCAGAATGTCACGGGTCTTGAAGTCGGGCGAGAAGCCGCCGTAGATCTTCAGGGGCTTGTTGATGATGATGTTGCCCGCGTCGAGCGTGCCGAAGTAGTTGCCCTGGGCGACCAGGATCACGGCATTGTCGCCTGCCTTGTCGATGGCCTTCTGCAGGTTCTTCATGGGCTTGCTGATGTCGCCCGCTCCGCGGTTGTTGCCGGTTTCCTTGGACACGTAGATCACCTGCGCGCCGTCGGCGATCGCGGGCATCTGCGTCAGCAGTGCGCCGCCGGCGGAGTCAGCAGCAGGAGCGGCTGCAGGAGCAGAAGCGGCTGCAGGAGCGGCGGCCGGAGCACCCTGTGCCTCAAGAGCCTTGAGCTTGTCCTGGGCGGCCTTCAGGGCGGCCTGCGCAGCTGCGACCTCGGCCTTGGCCTGCGCGAGGGCGTCAGGTGCGGCCTGGGACAGGGCGGTCGTCGAGTACATGGAAAGCATGCCGGCCATTGCGGCTGCGCATGCGGTAAGACGCAGAGTCTTCATCGTGTGCTCTCCAAAAGATAGTAAACATGAGGACTCGGCAGCTCATGGGGCAAAACCCATGGCAACCGGGTTGCAGGGCTATTTTCTGCCATCTTGCAGGCGCTGTCAAAAACGGTATCAGAAAACGCAAGGAAAATTGCCTGCCGGCATTGAGCGGTGTCTGCGGCCTGCTCCGTGGCTGGTCCGGAGCGGCCCCGGAGCGGTCAGCAGCCTGTGCGGAACTCGGCAAGGCGAAGCAGCGCCTCTTCGGGACTGACAATGGCGAGCCCCTGCTTTTTTGCTTTTCTTCCCGCCTTTAAAACCGCCTTGTCGCGGCTCACCAGCATGGCCGCCCTGCCTTCGAGCGCAAGGGCGATGAACTTGCGGTCGTCGGGATCCCTGCAGAACACGCAGGAGGGCGTTTGCGGAACTGGAGAATCGATGCTGAGCGCGAGCCACTCTCGGAGGATCCGCTCCTGCTGCGATACGGGCAGGCTGAATGCGGGGCGGCTCAGCACGTCGGCAAATTCCTCGACGGTTTCGCGCGACCGGGCGGCCTGGATCTGTCCCGAGCGGATCATCTGGAGCAGTTTCACGGATGCGGGGTTCTCAAAGACCCACATGTCCATGAGCACGTTGGTGTCGGGGACGATGAGGGCAAGAGCCTGGTTCCGGGACACGGGCGGCAAGGGATTCTGCAGCACGCGCAGGGTGCCGAGCGCTTCGATGTAGGCGTTGGACATGATTGTTTCTCGGGGACTCGGCAAGCAAAGGGGCGCCCGGATGAGGACGCCCCGAGTGGCTTGCTGACTGAGCCGGGCCTCAGAGCAGGTGCTGGACGGCCTTCGCCTCGGCGGCGAGCTCTCCCACGGTAGCGTCAAGCTTGCCCTTGCTGAATTCGTCGTCAAAGGACAGTCCCTTCACGATCTCATAGCCGCCCTTGCCGTCGGTGATGCAGGGGAAGCCGCAGACCAGGCCTTCGGGAACGCCGTAGGAGCCGTCCGAGGGCACGCCCATCGTGACCCATTCGCCATTGCTGCCGCAGAACCAGTCGCGCATGTGGTCGATGGCGGCCGATGCGGCGGAGGCTGCGGAACTCGCGCCGCGGGCCTCGATGATGGCCGCGCCGCGCTTGCCGACGGTCGGGATGAAGGTGTTGCGGTACCAGTCCTGGTCAACGATCTGCGTGGCGGGCACGCCGTCGATCGTGGTGCTGCGGATGTCGGCGTACATGCTGGGCGCATGGTTGCCCCAGACTGCCATGCGGTGCATGGTCGTCACGCTCTTGCCGGTGAGGATCGAGAGCTGGGAGAGGGCTCGGTTGTGGTCAAGGCGCAGCATGGCCGAGAAGCAGCGCGGATCCAGGTCCGGCGCGCTCTTCATGGCGATGTAGGCGTTGGTGTTGCAGGGATTGCCGACCACGAGCACCTTGACGTTGCGGCTCGCCGTTTCATTGAGGGCGCGGCCCTGCGCCGTGAAGATGGCGCCGTTCGCCTCGAGCAGCTCGCTGCGCTCCATGCCCTTGCTGCGCGGGCGGGCGCCGATCAGAAGGGCGGCGTCGGCATCCTTGAACGCGAGCTTGGGGTCGGTGTAGCTTGCAATGTCGGCAAGCAGCGGGAATGCGCAGTCGGCAAGCTCCATCATGACGCCCTTCAGGCGCTTGCCGCTGTCGGGATTGTCGCGCTCGAGCAGCTGCAGGATCACGGGCTGGTCGGGGCCGAGCATGTCGCCCGCAGCGATGCGAAAGAGGATGGAATAGCCGATGTTGCCGGCGGGGCCGGTGACTGCGACGCGAACGGGAGCTTTCATAATCCAGTGTCTCCAGCGAAAAATTAATTGGGGCGGACCGTCTCGAGGTGCAGCTTGCTGATGATGGTCGCGGCGATTTCTTCAATCGACTTGCTCGTCGAACTCAGCCAGTTCACGCCGTTGCTGGCCATCAGGTCCTCAGCAGCGGCTGTTTCGGCGCGGCAGTTTTCAATGCTTGCGTAGCGCGAGCCCGGGCGGCGCTCGTTGCGGATCTCGGACAGGCGCTCGGGCTTGATCGACAGACCGAAGAGCTTGTCCTTGAGCGGATAGAGGATTTCAGGCAGGCGGCCGCGTTCGAAGTCTTCCGGAATGAGCGGATAGTTGGCGACCTTGATGCCGTACTGCATGGCAAGAAACAGGCTCGTCGGCGTCTTGCCCGAGCGTGAGACGCCAACCAGGATGACGTCGGCCTGGTCAAGGCCGCGGTTCGTCTGGCCGTCGTCATGCGTGAGCGTGTAATCGATTGCGTTGATGCGGCGGTTGTAGCGCTCTTCGTTGTGAATCTTGTGCGTGGCGCCGACGGTGTGTTCGCTCTTCATGCCGAGCTCGCGCTCGAGCGGGCCGACGAAGCTGCGGAACAGCTCGATCTGGTAGCCCTTGGCCGCTTCGATGAAGGCGCGCGAGAGCGCCGGGTCGACAAAGGTCGAGAACACGATGGGGCGCTGCCCGGAGGATTGCTCGATCTGATTGATCCTGTCTGCGGCGGCCTGAGCCTTTTCCACCGTGTCGATGAAGGGCAGGCGGTGCTGCTCGTACTTCAGGTTCGGAAACTGGGTGAGAACGGAGTGTGCAAGCGTTTCAGCCGTGATGGCCGTGCCGTCGCTGACGATGAAGACGGTGCGGAAGTTCTGGTCGGGCATGGTTTCGAGCGCCTTTGCTGATGAATATGGAAACAATCAAACATTCTAGCGCCTTGTCCCGGCCAGATTGAATTGGCCCGGCCGGCTGCGGATACGGTCCCGGCAAGGCGGCTGCAGCCCGGGAGGGGGCGCCGTGAGGGGCGCAGGTCCTGCCGGGGCGGACGCCCTCTGAGAGAAACACCCTATGGCGGACATTAATCGCTAAAATGATCAGGATTTTCCCAGTAACCGGCTTCGCCCGGGGCGCTGATACACCTGTTGCATGCCCCTGAAGCCAACAAAACAGAGGATCAAATGGTTCAAGGCCGTTATGTATTTCCGTTTAGTCAACTGCGCATGACTGACGTCGACCGTGTCGGCGGCAAGAATGCCTCTCTTGGCGAACTGCTCAGCCAGCTCACCAGCGCCGGGATCCGAGTTCCCGACGGCTTTGCGACAACCGCTGAGGGCTTTCGCCTGTTCATCAAGGAAAGCGGCCTGGAGGAGCGCATTGCAAAGCGCCTCGCTTCCCTTGACGTGGACGACGTGAAGGAGCTCGCCAAGGCTGGCGCCGAAATCCGCAGCTGGGTCGAGCAGGCTGAATTCCCCGCTGAACTCGAGAAGGAAATCCGCAAGTTCTATGACTGGCTCAAGGACGGCCAGGAGGAGATCTCCGTGGCGGTCCGCTCCTCGGCAACCGCCGAGGACCTCCCCGACGCCTCGTTCGCCGGCCAGCAGGAGACGTACCTCAACGTGGTCGGCATCGACCAGGTGCTCGCCCGCATGAAGGAGGTGTTCGCATCCCTTTACAACGACCGCGCCATCAGCTACCGCGTCCACAAGGGCTTCACCCACATGGAAGTGGCGCTCTCGGCCGGCGTGCAGCGCATGTGCCGCTCCGACAAGGGCGCCGCCGGCGTGATGTTCACGCTCGACACCGAAAGCGGCTTTGACCAGGTCGTGTTCGTGACTGCGAGCTACGGCCTCGGCGAGACCGTGGTGCAGGGCGCCGTGAACCCCGATGAGTTCTACGTGCACAAGCCCATCCTTGCCCAGGGCAAGTATCCGATCGTCCGCAAGACGCTTGGCAGCAAGCTGATCAAGATGGAGTTCGACCTTGACAAGGCCTCCGGCCGCTCCGTTCGCACCGTGGACGTGCCCGAAGCCGACCGCCGCCGCTTCGCCCTCACCGACGAGGACGTGATCGAGCTTGCCAAGTTCGCCTGCATCATCGAGAAGCACTACGGCCGCCCGATGGACATCGAGTGGGGCAAGGACGGCATTGACGGCAAGATCTACATCCTTCAGGCCCGTCCCGAGACCGTGAAGAGCCGTCAGAAGAATGCCGACGTGCAGATCCAGTACTCCCTCAAGGGCAAGGGCAAGGTGCTCGCCCAGGGCCGCGCCATCGGTCAGAAGATCGGCGCCGGTCCCGTGCGCATCGTTGAGAGCGCCGCTGAGATGGAACGCGTCAAGGCCGGCGACGTGCTCGTCACCGACATGACCGACCCCAACTGGGAGCCGGTGATGAAGCGCGCAAGCGCCATCGTCACCAACCGCGGCGGCCGCACCTGCCACGCCGCCATCATTGCGCGCGAGCTGGGCATCCCGGCTGTCGTGGGCTGCGGCGACGCGACTGAAGTGCTCGCTGAAGACCAGCCCGTGACCGTGTCCTGCTCCGAGGGCGACACCGGCAACATCTACGAAGGCATCCTGGAATTCACGACCGAGGAGAAGCGCCGCGGCGAACTGCCTGACATTCCCGTCAAGGTCATGATGAACATCGGCAACCCGCAGCTTGCCTTCGACTTCTGCCAGCTGCCCAACAAGGGCGTGGGTCTTGCCCGCCTCGAGTTCATCATCAACAACAACGTCGGCGTGCATCCGAAGCTTGTTCTGGACTACCCGAACATTCCGAGCGACCTGCGCGACGTCGTCGAGCGCCGCGCCGCCGGCTACAAGAATCCCCGTGAATTCTTCGTGAGCAAGGTTGCCGAGGGCGTTGCCACCATCGCCTGCGCGTTCTATCCGCGCAAGGTCATCGTGCGCATGTCCGACTTCAAGAGCAACGAGTACCGCAAGCTCGTGGGCGGCAAGCTCTACGAGCCCGTTGAAGAGAATCCGATGCTCGGCTTCCGCGGAGCCTCGCGCTACATCGCCCACAGCTTTGCCGACTGCTTCCAGATCGAATGCGAAGCCATGAAGCGCGTGCGCGACGAGATGGGGCTCACCAACGTCGAGCTGATGGTTCCGTTCGTTCGCACGGTCGACGAGATCAAGCAGGTCAACGCGGTGCTCGAGGCCAACGGCCTGAAGCGCGGCGTGAACGGCCTGAAGCTCAACATGATGTGCGAGATTCCTTCCAACGCACTGCTTGCCGACCAGTTCCTCGACTACGTCGACGGCTTCTCGATCGGCTCGAACGACCTCACGCAGCTCTCGCTCGGCCTGGACCGTGACTCCGGCCTCGTGGCAAGCTCCTTTGACGAGCGCAACGACGCAGTCAAGGTGCTGCTCGCAATGGCGATCAAGGCCTGCCGCGCCCGCGGCAAGTATGTCGGCATCTGCGGCCAGGGTCCCTCGGATCACCCCGATCTGGCGGCCTGGCTGATGGAGCAGGGCATCGAGTCGATCTCGCTCAACCCGGATACGGTTGTGGATACCTGGCGCAAGCTCGCCCAGATCTGCGGCAAGTAGTCCGAGGCGGATTTCCGGCGGGCTCGTGAGAGCCCGTCAGGAAGATCCGCTCAAGGGAGGCGCTTCCGGAGGGAGCGCCTTTTTTGCTGGGCGGCGTTATGCCGCGGCGGAGATTTTTGCGATCTCCAGGGCGACGTCCCGGGCCTTCAGGAGGTTTGGCACGGGCAGGAACTCATAGACGCTGTGGAAGTTCAGGCCTCCGGCGAACACATTGGGGCAGGGCAGCCCGCGCGCCGAGAGCATGGCGCCGTCCGTGCCGCCGCGGATGGGCTTTTCAATCGGGGTGAGACCGGCCCTGCGGTAGGCTTCGCGAACAAGTTCGAGCACCTGAGGCGCCTTTTCGATGAAGGGGCGCATGTTGAGGTACGAGTCGGTGATGACAATGTCGCAGGCGCTGCCGGGGAAGGCCTTTGCCGTCAGTTCCGCGAGTTCCCGCAGCTGCTCCTTTTTCCGGGCAAAGGCCTCGGCGTCATGGTCTCGGATGATCACGCTGCAGCTGGCCTGCGTCACGTTTCCAGAGATCTCGAGCGGGTGCAGGAAGCCCTCCCGCTTTTCCGTATTCTCAGGAGCCGGGAGCGCCGCGAGCTGTTCAATGAAATGCGCGGCGCAGCGCACTGCATTCACCATCTTGTCCTTGGCTGCGCCCGGATGCACGCCCAGGCCCGTGAATCGGACCGCTGCCTTGGCGGCGTTGAAGTTCTCCCACTCGAGCTCGCCGAGTTCGCCGCCGTCAAACGTGTAGGCAAAGTCGGCGCCGAAGCGCTCGAGATCAAAGCACTCCGTTCCCCGGCCGATCTCCTCGTCGGGTGTGAAGGCGATGCGCAGCGGGCCGTGCGCGATCGCAGAGTCAGAGAGCAGGGTTTCGGCCATTTCCATGATCGCGGCGACGCCGGACTTGTCATCGGCCCCGAGCAGCGTCGTACCGTCGGTGAAGATGATGTCCTCGCCCGTGTGGCGGGAGAGTTCGGGGAACTTCTCCGGAGTCATCACGATGTTCTTTTCGGCATTCAGAACGACGTTGCCGCCCTCGTAGCGGAGGATCTGCGGCCGGATGTTTGCGCCCGGGGCTTCATAGGACGTGTCCATGTGGGCGATGAAGCCGATTGCAGGCTGCTTTTCGCAGCCTGACGTTGCCGGGATTCTGGCATATAGGGTGCCGGCGTCCGAAAGGAAGATGTCCGAGGCTCCCATCTGCCGCAGCTCTTCGGCAAGCATGCTTGCGAGCCTGATCTGGCCTTCGGTGGTTGGGATCGCCTCGTTTTCAGGGTCGCCCTTCGTGTCGATTGAGACATAACGGAGGAATCGTGAGATGAGCCGCTTGTCGGATGTCTGCATGGTGTGTTTCCTGTGTTTGCCGCTGCCTGATTCTAGCGGCACAGCCGGTCTGCATTCGGCCGGGCGGTGAGCCTTCGGCGTTGACTGCCGCTAAAATGAACCGGAGTGCTTCTGAAAAGGAGATTGTCCATGGCAGTGATTCTTAGCAGAAGAACGGTTCTTGCGACAGCTGCTGCGGCAGCTGCGGGAGCGGTGCTTGCAAAGGCTCCGTCCGGCAAAACGGCCATTGTGCTCTATTCCAGGACCGGCAACACGAGGCTGCTCGCCGAGCACATCGCAAGGCGCACCGGAGCTCCCGTCTTCGAGATCGAGCCCGCCCAGCCCTATGCGCCGAACTATTCGGAAATGACCTACATCGCCCGAGATGAGATCCTCACGGATGCGAGGCGTCCGCTCAAGACCCCGCTGCCGGATCTCTCGGGCTATTCCCGAATCTTCGTGTGCGGACCGCTCTGGTGGGGCGGGCTGAATGTACCGATGCGCTCGTTCCTGGCCAAGGCCAGTCTATCGGACAAGGAGCTCTTTCCCGTCACGACTTCCGGGAGCAGCTCGCCCGAGGGCGTGGTGCGGGACCTAAACAACTCTCCGCTCAAGCGGGAAGGTTTCCTTGGAACAGGCACTGACTTTTCCTTCCGCTCCTTTTGGTCCATTCGGACAAGAGGGTTGCAGAGGGCTGTCACCAGGGCCACCAAGGATTTCAAGACGAACCGCCTCTGGCGTCAGGGCTTTTGGCTCTGGCGCAAACCTCGGATCGCGAG
>Ga0310786_10004833_pt1 | contig 18575 bp, 15 predicted proteins | sample AusTroGonzalo_MG_FD_203881 | JGI IMG/M metagenome (GOLD analysis project Ga0310786, IMG submission 203881) | Bovine rumen microbial communities from tropical cattle in Woodstock, Queensland, Australia - Gonzalo_03 (v2) (version 2) | ecosystem: Host-associated > Mammals > Digestive system >... | reverse complement strand
CACTTTCTCGGATCTGTCGCCCCACACCGCGATGGTATCTTCCTTCTCGGAGGGCTTCAACTTCCCCACACAGTACATGCATTTCTCAGGAGACGGCATACAGTATCATTTCTTCTTCTACTTTATGGCCGGCATGCTCGAGTACTTAGGATTCTCTATTGACCTCGCTCTTAATGTTCCGAGCATCATCACCATGGTGTGTGCACTCGAGCTTCTCGGTGTGCTCGCAGTATTGCTGTCACGTAAGAAGCCCGCATTCGTTCTGGCTCCGCTGTTCGTTCTGTTCAGAAGCTCATTCAACGTCTTCTACCACATAAGCGAACTTAGAAAGGGCGGCATCCCTCTTAAGGCAGCGTTGCAGTCCATCGCACAGAGCTCCACATGGTATGAGCAGACTCCTTATGACGGCTGGGGAATCTGGGCTATCAACGTATATCCCAACCAGCGTCACCTGATGCTCGGTGTCGGCGCGATGCTGATCCTGATCATCCTCATGACTCCGTTCGTAAGACGCATGTGCGTCAGTATTATTAAGTCACGCGATGCGGCCGGTGCACCTGCTGAAGCCAACTGGGCCAAGGCATTCATCGCTTCACGCGAGGCATGGATCTTCCGTGATTCCGATCCGCTTAATCCCTGGGGAATCACAGTACTCGCATGCGTGATAGCTGCGACACTCCCGTTCTTCCACGGTTCAGCTCTCATCGGCGTACTGCTTGTTCTGCTTATCATGGCTCTCTTCTCAGAGACTCGTGTCGTCTATGCTGCGATCGCAGCAGTATCCGTTCTGTCCGCATTTATCCAGACTAAGATCTTCGCCGGCAATGCTTCGAATGTCGTAAGCTTCAAGCGCATGGCAGGCTTCGTCTGTGAGAATAAGACGGCTACAGGAATCTCGAATTACCTGGTGATGGTGACAGGTCTTACACTCATCGTTGCAGGCATCTATGTGATCTACATTCTGGTACGTAATATCATGGGCAAGAAGCCCGTTTACCGCGAGCTTATGTTCCTCGCATTCCTCGCACCTATGATCTTCGCTTTCAACTTCCAGGTATCTCTTGAGATGCTCGCGAACCACAAGTTCATCCAGTTCTCGCTGATCCTGATCGACGTCTTCGTCGCTTCCGGCATCGCCGAGCTGATGGCTCCTCCCGCGAAGATCAAGGAGAAGCTTCCTAAGGCAGGATACGTCGCAGTACGTACCGGACTTATCATCCTCGCTGCTGTCCTGATCGTTCCTCTTACAGCTACGGGAATCTCCGAGTGGTGCACTTACTACAACCTCAACAAGGGTTATGTAGAGGTCAACACAGAGTCCGACCTTACGGCATGGATCGTAGAGAATACTGAACCGGATGATGTATTCCTGACACCTCAGTGGTCTATGAACAGATTCTTCCTCGCAGGAAGACCCGCATACTACGGCTGGCCTTACTACGCATGGTCCGCAGGTCATGACACCTATACACGTGAGCAGGTTTACTACTGGCTCATCTCCGGCTGCAATAACGATATCGATGCATTCAGAAGCTATTGTGCTTCCAGAGGTATCACTTACCTGATCGATGATCCCGAGTTCTTCGGATTCGACTATCCGTCCGGCGCACTTTACAACAAGGAATTCTTCGCTGAGTATCTTACGCCGGTTGCTTACTTCCCTGAGGAAGCAACGACGATCTACCGGATCAATTGACCGGTCTTCTTAGAAACGACTACCCAAAACGACTAGGTAACCTAGTCGTTTTTTAATGTTTTTATAGTTATTTCACTCTCATCGCCCGCACGGCATTCAAGATCGCAAGTATCAACACTCCGACATCTCCGAATACCGCGAGCCACATGTTCGCGATTCCTACCGCACCGAGAACCAGGATAACTGCCTTAACCGCGAGTGCGAAGAAGACATTCTCCTTAACAATCCTCATGGTCTTTCTCGCGATCAGGATAGCCTTCGCGATGCCTGTCGGCTTGTCGTCCATCAGGACTACATCCGCAGACTCGATCGCCGCATCAGAACCCATAGCACCCATCGCGATACCGAGGTCGGCTCTCATGAGAACCGGAGCATCGTTGATTCCGTCACCGGTAAATGCGAGTTTGCCGCCGGTCGCAAGCAGCTTCTCCACCTGATCCACCTTATCTGCAGGAAGAAGTTCTGCATGGTATTCGGTTAACCCTAACTTCTCCGCTACACTCTTCGCAACCTTCTCCTTGTCGCCCGTGAGCATTACGATGCGCTTAACACCGATCTTCTTCAGGCGGTCGACAGCAGTCTTCGAATCTTCCTTGATCTCATCGTTGATAACGATGTGGCCTAAGTACTCTGCAGCACCTTCACCCTTCGCCTTCGCGAGGTGGATGATAGTTCCGGTTAAGTGGCAGTCGTGGTAATCCGCGCCGCACATCTCCATGAGCTGGCCGTTACCGCAGTAGTATTTCGTGCCGTCGATTACGGCCTCCACACCCTTACCTGCGATCTCCTGCACCTCACCTATGCGTGTGCTGTCGATGTGGTCCGCGTGCGCCCTTACGATAGACTGCGCCACAGGGTGGCTCGAGAAGCTCTCGCACGCCGCCGCGATGTCGAGCAGCTCAGCTGCCTCGATCTCCTGCGGGTGTATGTCATCCACGGCGAAAATGCCTTTCGTGAGCGTGCCCGTCTTATCGAAAACAACAGTATCGATAGCCGCGAGTGTCTCCATGTAGTTCGCACCCTTGATGAGGATGCCTTCCTTAGCTGCGCCGCCGATGCCGCCGAAGAACGACAGCGGAACAGAAACTACAAGTGCGCAGGGACAAGATACTACGAGGAATACGCATGCACGTACAAGCCATGTCTTCCAGATCTCCCAGCTGCCGATACCGAGGATGACGGGAGGTACGATGGCAAGAAGCACAGCTGCGATAACGACGCAGGGCGTGTACCATCTTGCGAACTTCGTTATAAAGTTCTCTACCTTCGCTTTCTTCTCGGAAGAGTTCTCGACGAGCTCCAGGATCTTCGATACCGTGCTCTCGCCGAATGTGCTCGTAGTCTTAACCTTAAGCACTCCCGTGAGGTTAACTGTACCGCTTATAACATTATCGCTGTACGCGACGTCAACAGGCGCAGACTCACCGGTCAGTGCAGCCGTGTTGATAGAACTCGTACCGTCTTCAACAATACCGTCGAGAGGAATCTTCTCGCCTGGTCTTATAATGATCAGCTCACCCACTTCTACTTCATCGGGGCTGACCGTGCTTTCTACTCCATCCCTGATTACAGTCGCGCTGTCGGGTCTGATGTCCATGAGATTCGAGATCGACTTACGTGATCTTCCGACAGCGATACTCTGGAACAATTCTCCTACCTGATAGAAAAGCATGACCGCCGAAGCTTCCGGGTACTCACCTGCTCCGAAAGCTCCGACAGTTGCTACCATCATAAGGAACTTCTCATCGAAGACCTGACCGTGAAGGAGGTTGATCACGGCAGTCTTGAGAACGTCATAACCCGATACAATATAGGGCACGACGAATATGAGAAGATTAGCCCACCACGGTAACTCGATAAGATGTGTTACTATAGCCGCCGCTGCGAGAAGGACTCCGGCAGCGATGATGCGGTATAACATTTTCTTCTGTTTACGGGTAAGCTTGAACTTCATTTTATTGACCTGTCCTTAAAGTACTACTGTGCAGTCGGGTTCGACCTTCTTCATTACCTTGATAGCTTCCTTGAGGATGAGATCGAATCTGTCATCATCTGCATCGAGGATCATCTTCTGTGTCATGAAGTTAACGGAACAGGAATTAACGCCGTCGAGTTTCTCTACAGCCTCCTGCATCTTTCTGGCGCAGTTAGCGCAGTCCAGATCTTCCAATTCGAATGTCTTTTTCATAGTTGTATATCTCCTTTTTTTAATTACTCAGTTATATGCTCATAGCCTTCTGCGATGATAGACTTAACGTGGTCGTCGGAGAGGCTGTAGTAGATCGTCTTGCCGTCTCTTCTTCCTGTGACGAGGTTCGCGTCTTTCAGCGTCTTAAGCTGATGTGAGATCGCAGACTGTGTCATATTGAGAAGGTCTGCGATAGCGCATACGCACATCTCATCCTCATAGAGTGCATACATAATCTTGATCCTTGTAGTGTCGCCGAAGACTTTGAACAGATCTCCGAGATCCTGCAGTGTCTCATCGGCGGGCATGTCACTCTTTACTCTCTTAAGCAAATCGCTGTGATCGTGTGCCATATGTTGCTCCTTCCTCATATGAATACTTGTTCATGTGTTCATATATTAACTTGTATTCACCTTCTTGTCAACAACAAAAAAGAACCGCACCTCTCGATGCGGTTCTTTTATTAAAGAATAATCAGTTTAATCATTCCTCATTTGCTTTTGCTTCTGCAATTACCTTAGCTGATACATCAGACGGAGCGGGCTCATATCTTGCATGCTCCATAGCGAACCAGCCGAGGCCCTGAGTCATAGCCTTCAGATCTGTAGCGTAGTCGCCCATCTCGGATGTAGGAACTTCTGCATTGATAACGCAGCCGAGCTCGTCAGCTCCGATACCCATTACACGGCCTCTTCTCTTATTGAGGTCGCCGAGCAGATCACCCTGCTTTTCCTCAGGTCCGTGGATCTCAACGGATGAGATAGGCTCGAGGATGATAGCGTCAGCCTGCTCCATACCTGCCTTGAATGCGAGGTGAGCTGCCATCTTGAATGACTGCTCGTTAGAGTCTACATCGTGGTAGGAACCGTCTACGAGAGTAGCCTTAAGGTTAACTACCGGATAGCCTGCGAGGATACCCTTCTCGATAGACTCCTGGAGTCCCTTCTCAACTGCAGGGAAGTAGTTCTTCGGAACAGCTCCGCCGAATACCTTCTCTTCGAATACGAGGTCTTCTGTGTCGTAGTTAGGCTCGAACTCGATCCATACGTCACCGTACTGACCGTGACCGCCGGACTGCTTCTTATGCTTACCCTGAACCTTAACCTTCTTACGGATAGTCTCACGATAAGGAACCTTAGCGTCCTCGAGAACAGCGTCAACCTTATACTTATTCTTAAGCTTTGTAACCAATACCTTAAGCTGAACTTCACCGAGACCGGAGATAACCATCTGCTTTGTCTCAGGGTTGTTCTCTACTGTGAAGCATCTGTCCTCATCCATGAGCTTCTGGAGGCCGCCCATGATCTTATCTTCCTCGCCCTTCTTCTCAGGTCTGATGGCCTTGGACAGGCAGGGTGCCGGGAACTTGATCTTAGGCATCTCGAGGATACGTGCCTTGTCGCAGAGAGTATCGTTCGTCTGGGAGATAGCGAGCTTAGCTGTAGCACCGATATCACCTGCGGATACCTCGTCTACTGCGATCTGCTTCTTACCGAGGAGGAAGAACAGGTTACCGATCTTCTCATCCTTCTCCTGTGTAGCGTTATAAACAGTGGAGTTAGCCTTGATAGTACCTGCGTTAACCTTGAAGATGGAGATCTTACCTACGAACGGGTCAGCGATCGTCTTGAAGATGAATGCTGCGAGAGGATCCTCGAGCTTGCATGCAACTTCCTGCTCAGAGCCGTCAGGCAATGTAGCGATAAGAGTAGGCTTCTTTCCTGCCGGAGGTGTATCCTTCGCGATACAGTTGAGGAGGAAGTCTACGCCCCAGTTCATGTAAGCGGAACCGCAGTAGATAGGATGCAGCTTACCTTCACGGAAGCCTGCGTGTACACCGTGTCTGAACTCATCCTCGGTGAACTTCTCGCCTGCGAAATACTTCTCCATGAGAGCGTCGTCAGCCTCGGCAACAACCTGGTTAACCTGATCCTGGAGATCATCGATTCTGTCGTTATACTCTTCGGGAAGAGGAATCTCCTCACTCTTTCCGGACTTATCAAGCTTGAATGCCTTACGGTTCATAACATCGACAATTCCGGTCATCTGTCCGTTCTCGAGAATCGGCAGTGACAACGGGATTACGCTCGGTCCGTAACGGTCCATCATACGCTGTGTTACAGCCTCGAAGTCTGCGTTAGGCTCGTCCATACGGTTTACAAAGAAGAGGAAAGGAACGTTCTTGCTGTTAAGAAGTCTGATAGCCTTCTGTGAACCTACGGATGTTCCACCCTTAGCTGAGATCATTACGATACCGCTGTCTGCGATTCTGATTCCGGACATTTCCTCGCCCAGGAAGTCAAAATCACCGGGAGTGTCGATAATATTGATCTTACTGCCCTTGTACTCGCAGCTTGCTACGGCAGCTGAAATTGAAGAACCTCTCTTTATCTCCTCCGGTTCGAAATCAAGTGTTGTATTGCCGTCTGCTGTCCTGCCTAAACGGTCAATGGCTTTCGTACAATACAGCATTGCTTCTGCGAGAGATGTCTTGCCGGAGCCCTGATGCCCGAGCAATGCGATATTACGTATCTTGTCTGCGGAATACTTTTCCATGTGATCTGCCTCCTTTGGAGAATATAGATAGTGCTTTGAAAATATAATCAAGCATTTTTAATTATAATATGTTTGCTATGCGTTTTCCACAAAGAATTTGAGTTATTTCTTGGTGATTTTGTGCAGGTCACAAATCGTTTTCCGGACATAAAAAAGGACCGCGAACACCGTCGCGGCCCCTATAAAATTTCTTTGATAATCCTGTAGATTAAGCCTTCTTGGGCCTCTCGAAGATCATGATTACACGGTCTTCCTTAGTTGTGAAGGAACCCATGGACAGGGAAGCTGTAGCCTCACCGCCGAGTGCTCCCTGGAGCTTACCGCCGTCATCGTTGATGATGGAGATGAGTGTCCAGCCGTCCTTAGTCTTCTTAGCGAGCAAAGCTGCGATACCCTCGTCATTAACCTCACCGATATCGTTGTGGTTAACAGTCTCTACGCAGTACTCCTTAGGTCCGGAAGCTGCTGCACCGCCGCCTACTGCGCCGGATTCGATCTTCTTCTCAAGGTTCTTGATGGATGATTCGAGTTCCTTGATCTTAGCGTTAAGGTCGTCTCTTTCCTTCTCCATTTCCTTTATCTTCTTCTCCTTCTCTTCGATGGTCTTGAGGTACTGGCCCTTGTCGCTCTCCTTGAGTGCTGCATCCTTAAGGAATATAGCTCTCTTCTCAGCCTCGAGAACGATCTCTTCAGCCTCTGCTCTTGCAGCTACTTCGATGTTCTTGGAATCAGCGATGATAGCCTGAGCCTTGTTGTACTCTTCTGTGATGCCCTCGATCTGAGCGCTCCACTCCTTCGCGGAATTCTCATAATCGGCGATCTTCCTCTCATATTCGGAAGCGGCCTTGGTTCTCTCTTCGGTCTCCTTGGCGATCTCTGCATCGAGAGCGTCCTTCTTGCTCTGGATAGCAGCCATCTCAGCTGCGAATCCTTCGAGCTGCTTCATGGATTCGTCGCGCTTAGCGGCAGCCTCTTCAGCCTCTGCGATAATCTTCTGGGCCTGGTCCCTGATACCGTCGATCTCTTCCTTGGCAGCCTTCTGCTGCTGCTCTACTTCAGCGATAACAGCATCCTTCTGCTTATTGATCTCAGCGAGGTCAGCCTCTGCCTTCTCCTTAACCTTAAGAGCTTCACCTGCCTGCTGCTCTGCAATAGCACGGCCTTCTCTCTCAAGTCTTTCCTTCTCTACTTCGAAATCCTTCTGAAGCTTATCGATATCAGCCTGCTTAGCCTCGATTTCCTTCTTCTTGTCTGCAAGAACTCTGTCCTGTTCAGCTCTTGCTTCTTCCATCTCTTTCTTAATCTGAGCGGAATTCTCGAGGAATGACTGAGCTTCTTCTGCCTCAGCTACGAGCTGGTCTCTCTTCTTCAATGCTTCGGAATACTCTGCATCGATTCTTGCTGCGGCCTCGTTGATCTCCTTCTGCGTCTGTTCGAGCATCATCTGTCTTTCCTGCTCACCCTTCGCTACGAGTTCATCGTACTTGGCCTGACCTTCGGCTTCCTTCTCTTTCTTAGCCTGTTCGCCCTGAGCTCTTGCTTCAGCGATCTTATTACGCTCGACCTGCACTTCTTCTCTTGCAGCCGTAAGCTCCTTCTCAAGCTTAGCCTTATCATCTTCAGCCTGCTTCTGCAATGCAGCATACTCGGCATCAAGTCTTAACTTCTCTGATTCGAAACGTGCAGTCAAAGTCTCCATCTCACGGTTGATCTTCTCTCTGATCTCCGCGAGTCTCTTCTCTTCTTCGGATCTTCTGGCTTCAGTTCTGGCGAGGTTCTCTTCTTCCCTCCTGTCCATTACCTTCTGAGCCTCGGCCATTACGGCACTGGCATCTCCGCCTGACGCTTTCTGAAAATCATACTTGCACATGGAGCAGCGAGCGACATTATCACCCATCATTACTCCGCAAACAGGACATTTCTTCATGTTGGTATATAGCTCCTTATCAGTAAAACGTGAGATTATTATACACCAAATGCCATAAAATAATTACTTCTTTATAACTTTATTTGTTAAATTGGTACATTTTGGTACTTTGATTATCGAAAAATCAAAGCAAATGCTTTATTATACCTTCAATATTTCGAAGTTATAAAAGAAAGTAGGGGCACGACAAAATGCATAACGGAAACTGGAAAAAGATTCTTGCTGGAGCACTCACTCTCGCACTTTCATTTTCTGCTGCCGCATGTTCTAAGGAAAGCGACACAACAGACGGCGACGCCATCTATGGAGGCGAGGCCGTAGTAGGTATCACACAGGAACCCATGGTCTTCGACCCTCACACGGTTGTTGCAGCCGGTGACAGAGAGATCATCTTCAACGTATACGAGGGTCTTTATAAGTACGACAGCACAGGTACGCTTAACCCCTGTCTCGCTACAGACGTAGCAATCTCAGATGACGCTTCCGAGTACACTTTCACTCTCCGTGAGGGCGTTACTTTCCACGACGGCTCCGAGTTTGACGCAGCTGATGTCGTATATTCACTCGAGAGAGCTTCCGAGCTTCTGCCGGAGCTTGCTTCCATCGAGAGCATCACAGACAATGGTGACAACACAGTCACGGTTACTCTCAGCACCCCCAACAGCGAAATGCTCTCGAACTTCACTACAGCTATCATCCCCGAGGGTTCCGCTGACACTATCGGTGACACAAGAATCGGAACAGGACCTTTTGTTTTCGACAGCTACGAGCCCGGTATCGGCATCGTTCTCACAAGAAACGAGAACTACTGGAACCCCGAGCTCCCTTACCTCGACAAGGTTACTTTCAAGGTATGTGCTGACATGGATGCAGGTCTACTCGAGCTTCAGGGCGGAGCCATCGACATCTTCCCTTACCTCACAACAGACAGAGCGGTTCAGCTCGACCCCAACACATTCGACATCTTAAGCCTTGGTTCCAACATGGTTCAGGCTCTGTTCCTTAACAACGACGTCGCTCCTTTCGATGACGTAAGAGTAAGACAGGCTCTCAACTATGCCGTAGACAGGGGCGAGATCATCGCACTTACTATGGACGGCGCAGGCGAGCCCCTTACAACTGCCATGAGCCCTGTTATGGGTGAGGCTTACGACACAAATCTCGACGGCGTTTACAACCAGGATATCGACAGAGCTCTCGAACTCCTCGCTGAGGCAGGCTACGAGGACGGCTTCGACATGACTATCACAGTTCCTTCGAACTACCTCGTTCACGTTAACACTGCAGTAGCTCTCGCTGACCAGCTCTCCGCTATCGGCGTTAACGCTACCATCGAGCAGGTTGACTGGGCTACTTGGCTCGACCGCGTGTATACAGACAGAGACTACGAGGCAACTGTTATCTGCCTCACAAGCGATTACGCTCCTTATGACGTAATCAGCAGATATGCAACTAATAACGACGGCAACCTCATCAACTACAGCAACCCTAACGTTGATGAGATCATCGAGAATCTCCCTCTCACTATCGACGAGGACGAGAGAATCTCAATGTACAGAGAACTTCTCGGTTACATGACAGAGGATGCGGCTTCCGTATACGTACAGGATCCGGCCAACATCTGTGCTGTCAACAACCGCCTGACCGGCTATGCGATCTATCCTATGTATATCCAGGATATGTCCACAGTCCGTCTGGCTTCATCTAATTAAGCCCTTAAGACATGGGCAGCGCGGTAAGATCGGCACTCATCAGATTATGTGAGTTCCTGCTCACCGCGTTGCTTGTGTCATTTTTTACTTTCTCGGCATTCGCCATCATTCCCGGCGATACTGCCAGAGTCATGCTCGGACCCGATGCTACCGAAGAGCAGGTTGAAGCTCTTCGTGAAGAACTCGGTCTGAATGCCCCCCTCGCCGAGCGCTACTTCGACTGGCTCAAGAATGCCTGCAGAGGCGACTTCGGCAAATCATTATCATTCGGAAATCCCGTCGGAGAACTTATCTCATCAAGACTTCCCGTCACACTCGGCATGAGTCTTATCGCGCTGATCTTCGTCGTCGCGATCTCATTCCCGATGGCTGCCGTGTGCAGCAGGAATCCCGGAAGCATTAAGGACAAGTCTCTTTCCACGGCAGGACACATCCTGTTCGCGATCCCGCCTTTCGCGCTGTCTATGATGCTGATCCTGTTCTTCTCCAAGGTACTTCACATATTCACGGCAGGAAGGTACACACCGCCGTCCGATAACTTCGGAGCATATTTGGCGAGCCTGATTCTTCCGTCGCTGTGCATCGCGCTTCCCAAGATTGCGATGACGTTCAAGTTCTTAAGAGCTTCCATGATCGAGTTCTCACAAGGCGACTTCGTAAGAACCGCCAAGAGCCACGGCCTGTCTGACCTCAGGATTATGCTCAAGCACATCATCCCGAACTCAGCGGTATCCTCAATCACGGTAATCTCTCTCGTACTCTCGGATATAATGGGCGGTTCACTCATAGTAGAGCAGGTATTCAATCTGCCCGGCCTCGGAAGACTTCTGCTGGCCGCTATCTCAAGAAGAGACTTCCCGCTTCTGTCAGGCATCGTGTTCTACCTTGCCATGATGACTGTAATCCTGTATTTCCTCGCTGACGTTATCTCCGCGGTAATCGATCCGAGAATCAGAGACGGGAGGGCATCATGACTTCGTATAATGCTTCCCGCAGATATCTTTATACAGGCGGCATAATGCTCGCGATCGTAGTCGGATTCTTCCTTCTCGGTCTGTTCTGGACACCCTATGGCATCAACGAGACAGACTCAGCGAGCAAGCTCCTCGCACCATGCGCCGAGCACATCTTCGGCACCGACAACTTAGGAAGAGACGTCTTCTCAAGATGTCTCGTCGCTGCGCGTTACACACTGCTCGTATCATTCGCAGGAGTTCTGTTCGCACTTGCTATCGGAACTGTCGCAGGCCTCATCGCAGGCTACAACGGAGGCATTGTAGATAAGATCGTCATGATCTTCTCGAACGGCATCATGTGCTTCCCGGGTATCCTTCTCGCACTCGTGGCAGTAGCCGTATTCGGCCCGTCGCTTTACAACGTCATATGGGCATTGGGACTTGTATTTGCACCGACATTCGCGAGAGTTTACCGATCGAGCACGATGGAATTACTCGGAAGAGACTACATACTTCAGGCCAAGGTTATGGGAGTTCACCCTATTAGGATCATGCTTGTCCACATTCTCCCGAACCTCATGTCCCAGGTTCTGCCTGCGGTCATCATCGGCCTTGCCAACATGACATTATTCGAGTCCGGAATGAGTTACTTAGGTCTCGGCGTCCAGCCGCCTGCCGCTTCCTACGGCAAGATGCTCTCCGACGCGCAGAGCTACATGGTAGCCGCACCCTGGCTCATCTTCTTCCCTACACTCATGCTCGTGTTCTACATACTCGGACTGTACTTCATCTCCGAGTGGGTAAGGACTTCCGTTAAGGGAGGCAGCAGATGAGTTACAAGGGTCACATACTCGAAGTTAATAACCTGCGCCTGTCCTTAAGCAACGGCAAAGGCGCCCCCGTAAGGATCCTGAACGATCTTACGTTTAACGTAAGGTCAGGCGAGATCCTCGGCCTTATCGGCGACTCCGGATCAGGCAAGACCATGACGGCACTCGCGGTATCCGGTCTGCTGTCGGACTTCGCGCACGTGGATTCGGGCGAGATCATTTTCGAGGGGGAGGACCTCGTTAAGAAGAGTCCCAAGGAGCGCCGTCTGCTATTAGGCGAGAAGATCGGCGTTATCTTCCAGGATCCGTCCTCTGCACTAGACCCGCTACAGACAGTTGAGTCTAACTTAAGCGAGATCATCAAGCTCAGAAGCAACAACAAGGAGGAAGGCCGCGAGCGCATCCTCAAGATGCTCAAGACCGTAGGCTTCGAAGACCCTGAGGAGACAGCGAAACGCTATCCCCACCGCCTCTCGGGAGGCCAGAGACAGCGCGTTCTCATCGCAGGTGCGGCTCTCATGAACCCGAGTCTCCTCATCGCGGACGAGCCCACGTCTTCACTCGACACAGTAACTTCAATGTCGATAATGCAGCTCCTGCACGAGATGTGTCAGGAGATGGGAATATCGATCCTGTTTATATCGCATAACCTCAATGCAGTTCGCAACTTCTGCGACCGCGTCATGGTAATGAAGGAAGGAACCATCATCGATTCCGACACTTCTTGGGATATCATGGGCCAGCCGAAGTCAGCCTTCACTGCGGAACTTCTTCTTAAGTCGAGACTCGATCCGCACAGTCTCGGTATCACTCAGGGTAAGGCGAAGGAAGATGCACCGGTTGTCTTAAGCGCTGAGAATATCTGCGCAGGTTATCAGTATTCCTATTTCAGAAGAAGCAAGACCCCCCTCGTCATATCGAACGTAAGTTTCGAGGTTAAGGAGGGCGAGAGCGTGGGGCTTATAGGTTCATCGGGATGCGGCAAGACCACGCTGGTCAAGACTATACTCGGTCTGCTTAAGCCTGAATCCGGAAACATACATAAGAGCGGCAAGATCGCTGCGGTATTCCAGGATCCCGTATCCAGCCTTAACCCTGCTCACACTGTCCGCTGGCACCTGGATGAAGCCCTAATGGCGGCAGGTATCAAGATGAGCGCTGACGAGAAGAAGAATCATTTCCTTAAGGTTCTCGAGGACGTAGGTCTGTCGGCTAAGCACTTAACGCGCTTCCCTCACCAGATGTCGGGGGGACAGAGACAGAAAGCCGCGATCGCGATGTGTCTTGTCCAGGATCCTTCGGTGATAATTGCTGACGAACCGTTCTCAGCTCTCGATGCTTCATCGCAGGCATCGATAATCAAGCTGCTTTCAGATATCAACACGAAGCGCGGAACGACCATGCTGATCGTGTCTCATAACCTGCGTGTTATTAAGGCGATGTGTTCGAAGGTAATCGTTATGGATAAGGGTAAGATTGCAGAGGCCGGGGACACGGACGAGATTCTTGATAACCCGAAGTCCGATGCGACGGCTGCACTTCTTAAAGCAAGAATGTACGAAGCATAAAAAAGAACCGCGACTTAAGTCGCGGTTCTTATAATCCACATTACAAATCAGATTAGTTTATGTGGTTCCAGAGTATCTGGGTGTACCGGAAAGCATGCTGTGTCTTACATAATCAGACTGGGACTGAACCTGTGTCATGAACTTAGACTCTTCTCTTGCCTGTGTATTCTTATGACGCTCCAAACTATCTGACCATGCAATCCATGACAAGCTTGCCAAAATAACAAGAATTGCTACAACGAGCATAATCTCGATGAGTGTGAAACCGCCTTTATTTGTCTTACTAATCTTCTTCATAACAACAGCCTCTCCAAGCTAAAGGTATAACTCTACATCGTCATTATATAATGGGATTGCGGAAAAATAAACCCTTAATTCACAAAGAGTTCATATTATCTCCTTATTTACAACAAATACTCGCCTTTAACATAGCAGATGATGTCTTCGGGGGTGTTCGGAACGATCTCAAGCATCACTTTCTCGAGCACATCCTTAAGAATCGTACCAATCATAGGGCCTTCGGGGTAACCCAGCTTCATAAGATCGTCGCCCGAGACCGCGAGTTCCCGTATGCTCATGCAGGGGTTCTCTTCCCTGATCTGCTTATAGACCTCCATAATCTTGCCAAGAAGTTCCATTCTTCCTAACCCCAGAGGAGAATGAGCGGCTATGTCAGCTCTCTGAAGGACAAACAACTTCTCCAGAAGATCGAATCCGAATATCGATGCGAAGACCTTAACCGCCTTACGCTCAGGCTCAGGGAAACTGTCGTGATACAAAACCAGTTCCGTCACTTCGTGCTTAAGCTGATTGGAGAACTTCAATTCATCGGCTATCCGCTCGGCAATCTTCACTCCGGCAATGGAATGCTTCTTCATGTGTCCCACGCCGTTCTCGTCGATGGTAAATACCGCGGGCTTTCCGATATCGTGGATAAGAGCTGCGATAGCTATAGCGGTATCCTTCTTCCCGTCTTCACCTAAGGGAACTCCTCCCAACACATCGAGCGTATGCGTGAGAAGATCTCTGTCGTGATAACGTGACAGCTGGTCGAATCCGTCCTGTATGAGAAGCTCGGGAATTATCACCGAGACCACTTCAAGATTATGTCTGATTGCCATGGGGCCGTTAGCCGCAGTAACTATTCCTGTCAACTCAGAAAAGATCCTCTCAGCCGAGATATTCTTAAGAAAATCCTTCGTCTCCTTCATGGCACGTGCCGTATTCTCTTCAATTACAAATCCGGTCTGCGCCTCGAACCTGACGGCTCTCAATATGCGGAGCGCATCCTCTTCGAATCTTGTCACCGGATCACCGACCGCACGGATTATTCCCGCCTTGATATCAGCTTCACCGCTGCCGTTCGGATCCTTGATATTTCCGTCTGCATCCATATAGAGAGCATTGACTGTAAAATCACGTCTGGCCGCATCTTCTTCGATCGATGAAGTGAACTTGACTCCGTCAGGGTGACGGCAGTCGGAATAATCGTTATCACTTCTGAATGTGGTTATCTCTATCTTGTCTTCGTTGTTGTCGGGATCGATAAATACCACCGTACCATACTTGGCAGATGAATCGATGATCGTCTTGAATCCCGCCACCTCCATCGCGGCCTTAGTCTCATCGGGCAGCGCCGAAGTCGTCACATCGTAATCGTGAACCGGAACACCTCTTAAGGAGTCACGGACCGCGCCTCCGACCACGTAGCTCTCGAAGCCTGCGTCCGAGAGTGTCTTCAATGTCTTCTTAATGTAACCGGGAATCATAGATGCTCGAGCGTCCTTGTTATCAGCTGCTCATCAAATCTGACCAAACCGTATTCAGCCGCCTGGCTCTTGATGGTATCGCACATGGATTTGATCTCCTTATCGGGGATCTTCGGAAGAGGCGGCTCTCCGGGAATCGCTGCCTCGTAAAGCCTGTCCATAAGATCGAGCAACGCCCTCGCGGATTCGTCCACTGAATACAGAGGCTCGGGTGAATCCTTCATCACTGCGTGACCGGGTCTTACCTCGTTCTTAACGAGGCTGTCGTAGATCATCGCCAGCCGCGGCTTCGCATAATCGAAGCTCTCCTTAAGGTATCTTTGGAGTATACGGCAGTAGTACTTGCCGTGCTCAGGACCGAGCATGGACTTAAGCTGATGTGTCGTAAGATGCGAATAACCGAGACCCGTCATTCTTACGGCCATACCTGCGTAGATACCTGCCACAGCGAGCTTCTTACGGAGAAATCCGTCATCAGGATTCTCCTTCACTGCAAGCAGGTTGTCGGTAACGAGGCTTATAGCATTAAGTGCGCATGCCTTGTAGGACGGGTTGTAATCAACAGCCGGTGACAGGCAGCATTCGAACCCCATCGCAAGCGAGTCGAAAGCAGACGAGAGCGACACCTGAGTGACGGTTCTCATCGCGATATTGGTATCTATTACTGCGATCTGCGGTACGAGGTAGTCCGATATAACCGTGACCCACCTGCCGGTGTTCTCGTCACGGAACTCCGCGATATTCGAAGCGATTGCAGCGGAGTTATCCATGCCCACACAGCACAATACAGAGATGTCTTTCTTGATCTTACCGTAGCCCTCGACCTCGGCGGGATCCTTCATGTTGTTGATGGCTACCGCAGAGACCATTTTCGCACAGAAGATCTCTTCGCCGCCCCCGAGGACGACGATAGTGTCGCAGTTCAAGCTCCTGTACTCTGCAGCCGCGTCCTTGATATCGCGGGAGCTCGAATAGTTCATCTTGAAGTTATAAGTGAATACGCGGAAGCCCTCTTCCTCGAGCTTGTCCGTGAAGTCCATTACATTCCTGTTGGTAAGGTACGTCGCCTTAGCCATAACCAGGATACGCTTGGTACCAAGTGTCTTAAGCTCGGCACTGATCCTGCCCGCCTGTCCCGGTTCGAGGTACAGACTCTGGGGCTCGTAGGTCAGACCCTGAGCATAAGTGATGTAATTAGTGATCTTCGACTTCATCCAGGATTACTTGAGCGCACCCTTGATAGCTGCGAGGAAGTCGTCGAATTCTTCGAACGCGGGGATGTCGGGGTTATCCTTCTTGATCTGCTCCGTGGATCTGAACAGGAAGCCTGCTCTCGATGCCTTGATCATTGCGAGGTCGTTATAGCTGTCGCCTGCAGCGATCGTGTCGAAGCCGATGCTCTGAAGTGCCTTAACTGTAGACAGCTTCGAGTTCTCGATACGCATCTTGAAGTCAATGATCTCGCCGTCATCGGCAACTACGAGTGAGTTACAGAACAGCGAAGGGTAGCCGAGCTTCTCCATGAGAGGCATGGCAAACTGTGTAAAAGTATCGCTGATGATTATTACCTGAGTTTCCTTACGGAGCTCATCGAGGAATTCCTTCGCAGCCGGAAGCGGGTCGATAGTTCTGATAGTGTCCTGAATCTGCTTTAAGCCGAGGCCGTGCTCCTTAAGGATGCCGAGTCTCCAGCGCATAAGCTTGTCGTAATCGGGCTCGTCTCTGGTTGTTCTTCTAAGCTCGGGGATGCCCGAAGCCTCAGCAAATGCGATCCAGATCTCGGGTACGAGTACCCCTTCCATATCAAGACATACAATATCCATGCGAATTCCTGCCTTCTTTTTATTAACAGATAAAGTCTAAGGCATACCGCGCGAAAATACAATCACAGAAGCTCGTCAAGAAGCCCCGCTATGCCCTCGCTTATGTCATCGTAAGTCTTCTGGAAGTTGCCTGTGTACCACGGGTCCGCGACATCACGCGGGTGCTCGGTGTGCTCCATAAGAAGGCTCACCTTGCCCTCCGGGTCTCCTCCTAAGATGCGCAGCATATAAGAGCGGTTGAGCTCCTCCATGCCGATGATGTAGTCGTATTTGTCGTAGTCTTCCTTCTTAAGCTGCACCGCGCGCTTGCCCTCACAGCTAATGCCGTGCGCCGCGAGCATCTTCTTCGCAGGCGGATACACGGGGTTGCCTATGCCGTTCCATATCTCCTCCGTAGACGTCGCAGAAGAAGCCACCTCAAAGAGGTTCTCCACACCCCTTCTTCTCACCTCATCCCTGAACATGAACTCGGCCATCGGGGAGCGGCAGATATTGCCCCAGCAAACAAACATTATTCTGATCATGGATATAGTTTACTTCATTCCCTTGCGGATGTTATCTGCCATCTTGAGGAAGCCGTCGGTCTTCATGATGGCAAGACCTGTACCCTCGTCGCCCAACACGACCACGGAGTCGCCGGGCTTGATGTCGAAGATCTTACGGGCCTTGGCAGGGATTACCACCTGACCCTTATCACCTACCGTTACGACGCCGAAGAGGTGCTTGCCCTTAGGAGCTATACCGAGCCCCATGTTATCCGAAGGCTCGTTCTTAACGAGCTCGTCAAGGCTCACGCCGAAAGCATCCGCGATCAGCATACTCTTCTCAAGGTCGGGGACAGTCTCGCCCGACTCCCACTTAGCTACGGCCTGACGCGTAACGCCCACCTTCTCGGCGAGGTCCTCCTGCGTCATCTGAAGGAGCTTACGTGTTGATACGAGGTTGTCTTTAAACATTTTGCTTTACCTTCCTTTTGCTGATCCCGAGCACAGCCCATCTTAAGAACGGGATCCTCGAGATTATCTCGTACAGTATTATTCCTGCGGCAAATCCTGCGATAAATGTAAGCGGATATATGACCAATCCGGGAAGTCCGAGGGGCGCGACATACAATCCCACAACTGATATTCCGATGTAGTGGAAGATGTAGATGCCCCATGCTTCCTTGCTCATCCATGCCGTAAAGTTGTTTCTGAAGTCCATGAACTTCGCGCCGAGTGCGAGGACCGTGACGCTCATGAAGTAAGCGCAGAAGCTGTAGAGTATCGTTCTGTTAACAGGTCTGTCGGCGTAGTTCTGGCCGAAGTACATGCAGATAAATGCGATGCCCGTGCCCAGTGCGGGAACTGCGAATACGAACCAGAACTTCTTGATCTTCTCTATGATCTCGTCGTGTGAGAACACGAAGTAACCAATGAAATATGCGAAGCCGTACAGACCGAATCTGTAGACTGAGATGATCGGCGTGTTGAGGATCAACCCTGCACCGAACATCGGAACTGCAAGCAGAACGAGGACGGCGAGAGGTGTCTTCGCGCATACTTTCCACA
>Ga0310786_10004832_pt1 | contig 18580 bp, 15 predicted proteins | sample AusTroGonzalo_MG_FD_203881 | JGI IMG/M metagenome (GOLD analysis project Ga0310786, IMG submission 203881) | Bovine rumen microbial communities from tropical cattle in Woodstock, Queensland, Australia - Gonzalo_03 (v2) (version 2) | ecosystem: Host-associated > Mammals > Digestive system >... | reverse complement strand
TTCAGGGTGCGCCAGGAGTCCTGACTCAGGGTGAGGATGTTCTCGCTGCTTTTCATGAACTGGCTCTGTTGGGTGAACGAGGAAGGTGTGAGATAGTCGAAGAACACCTTCAGTGTGTCGTTGGAGATGCTGTCCAGCCGGTCGATGTTCTCCATCAGGTAGAGGGTGATATTGTATCCGTTTTCCTCAGCTTCCAAGAATTCTTTGACATAATTCATGGTCTCATCAATGTCGTTGATGATGGTCATGGCCATCAATTTCCTGACCTGATCGGCCTGACGCTGTTCTATGAGGTGTGCCGTGCCGAAGGTGAGGACGATGGAGATGGTGGTGGCAAGGATGGTCAGCAGTAGTTCCTTCATCATACCGCCACCCGTCAGTTTGCGCCCAAACTTGGGCATTTTGAATTTTACGTTCATAGTCTTTATGTTTTTGTTATTTCTTCTTACCTTTCTTCTTTTCTTCCTCTGGAGGCATGACGGTGATGCGTCGGTTGGTGGGGTCGGTCATCACGTCACGGACAATGTCGGTGACCTGCTGTTTCAGCTCGTTGATGAACTGGCCGGCATCGTACTTCTGGTGCTCGATGTCGCGTAGCTTCTTCTCCCAGATGCCTGTCAGCTCACAACTCTTGAGCAGTTCCTCACGGATGAGGTCGATCAGTTCGATGCCCGTGGGTGTGGCGACGAGGCGCTTGCGCTCGCGTCGGATGTAGTGGCGTTTGAAGAGTGTCTCGATGATGGAGGCACGCGACGACGGACGTCCGATGCCGTTCTCCTTCATGGCGGCACGTAGTGTCTCGTCCTCCACGAACTTACCCGCCGTCTCCATGGCACGCAGCAGGGAAGCCTCATTATAATAAGGTGGTGGCGTGGTCATCTTCTCCGTCAACGTAGGCTTGTGCTCACCACTCTCACCCTTGACGAAGGTTGGTAGGGTGCGCTCCTCGTTGTCGGAGGCTTCTGGGGTATCTGGATTTTCTGGGGTATCTGAGGCTTCTGGTGTTTTCTCGCGAACAATGCGCCAGCCCGGTTCAAGAATCTCCTTGCCTGTCACTTTGAATTCGATGGCGTCGACGGAATCGATGCCCACACTACCGAGGACGGTAGTGGTGGAGAAACGGCAGTCGGGCAGGAAGACACCGATGAAGCGGCGTGCCACGAGGTCGAAGACCTTTTGCTCGGCATCGCTGAGGTTCTGGGGAATGACGCCTGTGGGGATGATGGCATGGTGGTCGGTGACTTTCGATGTGTCAAACACGCGCTTGCTTTTCTTCAGCGGTCTGCCGCCGATGGGCTTGATGAGTGGTGCGTATGGTGCCTGCCCGGCAAACTTCGTCTGGTAGAGACCATTGAGTGTCTGAGGACATTTGGGGTAGATGTCGTCGCTGAGGTATTGTGTGTCGACACGCGGATAGGTGGTGTATTTCTTCTCGTACAGCAACTGGATGAGGTTTAGCGTCATCTCTGCCGAGAAGCCGAACTTACGGTTGCAGTCTACCTGCAGTGACGTCAGGTCGTAGAGCTGGGGCGGTTGTTCCTTGCCCTCCTTCTTCTCCACCTTTGTCACCGTGAACGGCTTACCCTCGATGAGTGCAAAAGCCTTTTCGCCTTCCTCCTTGTTGGTGAACTTGCCTGATGTCGCCGTAAACGTCGTATTGCGGTAGACGGTTGCCAGCACCCAGTAAGGTTCAGGCTTGAAGTTGTCAATCTCTTTCTGGCGGTTGACGATAAGGGCGAGGGTAGGGGTCTGCACACGGCCGATGGAGAGCACCTGCCGGTTCTGACCGTACTTCAGCGTATAGAGGCGTGTGGCATTCATGCCCAAGAGCCAGTCGCCAATGGCACGGCTGAGTCCTGCCATGTATAACGGCTGGTAGTCCTGTTGGTCTTTCAAGTTCTGAAAACCCTCACGGATGGCTTCGTCAGTCATCGACGAGATCCACAGTCGGCTGACGGGACACTTAGCTCCCGCCTTCTGCATCACCCAGCGCTGAATGAGCTCACCCTCCTGCCCAGCGTCACCACAGTTGACAATGCGCTCAGCCTGTTGCATGAGCCGTTCGATGATGGCAAACTGTTTTCTGATGCCCTGGTCGTCAATGAGCTTGATGCCGAAGCGGTCAGGAATCATCGGCAGTGCCGACAGACTCCACATCTTCCACATCGGTGTATAGTCGTGAGGTTCCTTCAGGGTACACAGGTGGCCAAACGTCCACGTCACCTGAAAGCCGTTTCCTTCCATATAGCCGTCGTGTGAGCTGTTAGCCCCGATAATGCGGGCAATATCGCGTGCCACACTCGGCTTTTCTGCAATACATACTATCATACGAGGTGCAAAGGTACGATTAAGTGGGCAAATAGCCAAATAAATTTGGACTATTTCTTAATTCTAATACCCCCAATCCTCCCCAACCAGTATGACGATGATACGTCCGGGCTTGCTGCTGTTTCGTAGGAAGTGGACGTAGTTGCAGATGCTCTGTGGCGAATTACAGTTGTGGCACTGACCGTCCTGTTGGCAAGGAGTATCGATGTCGAAACGGGCAGCATTGATGGGTGAAGCTGTTGAACGGGCACGTTTCAGTGCGGCCTCTACGTCCTGTGCTACCTTGTTCATGCCGATAACGAAGATGACGTGCTTGGGTCCCCATGTGATGGCGGCGACGCGGTTGCCGTTGCCGTCGATGTTGACGATGATGCCATTCTCTGAAACGGCATTGGCGCTCGTCAGATAATAGTCGGCGCTGAAGGCCCGCAGATACATCTCCTGCTTCTCCTCGGCACTCTCTACGGCATCACGGTCCCACACGTTCAGGGTGCCGCGTTCCTTCAGCATCTGGGGAATGCCCATGTCACGCACCGTCATGGTGCCGCCCCATGTCACGGATGCTCCGTCCGTAATCAGTTCGTTCACTCGCTGACGTGCCTCTTCAGCCGTCGCGCAATAGTAAGCCTCAAAATGTCGCCGTTGCATGGCCGCCACCATTTTGGCGCCCAGCCGCTCGTTGCGTTGTTCTGTTGGAGTCATAACTGATGTAATGATGTTTAGTATGCATGGTCATCGATAATCTCCTGTTTGTCAAGTTTCTTCTTGTCGATAGACCACCATGCATAGACGATGTAGGCCAGGACGAACGGAACGAGGAAACTGACGTAGAACATGGTGCGGAGCGTAAACTCGCTGGAACAGCTATTGGCAATGGTCAGCGATGACTGCAGGTCGGCAGTGGAAGGATAGTAAGCAGTGTCGTTCCAGCCGGCTAAGAGCAATAGACACAAGACGGTCAGCACTGTTCCTACTCCAGCATACATGATGCCGTTGTTGTTGTCTTTTTTGAAGATTGTAATACCTATTCCCCATAACACATTGAGGATGCCTAAAACGAGGAAACAAGCGATGTAAGGCATATCGAGCAGGTTGTTCAGATACTTATAGGACTCCATGTAGATACGTCCCGTCTCGTCAACGGCATAACCGTCTTTCAACAGCAGGTGAATGAGATAGGCCACAAAGAGGATGAGGAACGGTACGGCAGTACCGATGAGGCGTACGCTGCCGCGACTGCGGATGTCCTCATCGTTGATATTGTTCATGACGTAAAGAATGCCGAGAATACGGGCAAGGAACATCACTGCCAGCCCGAACACAAGCACCCATGGGTTGAGCAAGGCATCAAGACCATGGGAGGCATTGGCCCAGCGAGATATGATAGGAGTAATCACTCCGGTGTCGACCAAGTTCTCCTTGGCAACGATGAAGTTTGAACCTTCAAAGAACGTTGCCACAGCTCCACCTAAGAGCAACGGACCCAGCAAACCATTGAGGACGAGGAACCACTGGAACGTCTTCGGACCGAGGAAGTTGCCCAACTTGTTCTGGAACTCGTAGCTGACGGCTTGAAGAACAAACGTAAAGAGGATGATCATCCAAAGCCAATAGGCTCCGCCGAACGATGTGCTATAGAATAGGGGGAACGATGCAAAGAATGCACCTCCGAAAGTAACGAGGGTGGTGAAGGTGAACTCCCACTTGCGTCCCGTTGAATTGATGACCAGTCGCTTGCCTTCCTCCGTCCAGCCTAAGGATCGGATCAGGGAATTGGCACCTTGTACGAACAACAGAAAAACCAACAATGCACCTAACAGTGATACGATGAACCACCAGTAGTGCTGTAAGAATGTATAGTCCATAATCTTTATTTTTAATCTTTAATCTTTAATATCCGTGTACTTTGGTCCTTTCTTGATTTGCTTGAGCAAGATGTTGATTTCCACGGCAAGCATAAGGGTAAAGAGGAACAGGAAGAGGAAGAACGTCAGGGCGACAGAGGTGCTGCTGATGTCGCTGATGGCCACCCAAGTAGGCAGCATGTCCTGAATGGTCCAAGGCTGACGTCCGAACTCAGCCACCAGCCAACCGCTCTCAGAGGCGATATAGGCCAGAGGAACGAGAGCAATGGCCACCCAGTAATGCCAAGCGGGTAAACCTGCTATGTCGTGTGTGTCTGCCTCGGTTTCAGGTATAATGCCAAAAGCAGCCAGCAACCGGCGCGTGATGACTGACACCAGCGGTATCTTGAAGGCCATGACGGTTATGATGGCAAAGAACAGGATGAACACGCAGCCCAGTCCTACCATGATGCGGAAGGCCCAGAAGTTGATGGGGATGGGCGGCACCACGTCGTTCCTGTCCTTCACATAGCCGTAGCCGAAATACTTCATGTTTTCTTGGAGAACTTTCAGATGGGCAGCAGCAGTAGTTCCGTCATCACTGGAAGCGTACTTGGCAGCACGGTAACCTGCGAGTGCCTCAATGGCCTTCTTTCCGCGTTCTATCTTCTCGTCGACGGAAGGCTCGCGAGTACCGTCAGGCTTGGTATAGCCGTTCAGGATATCGTTGATGCCGGGTACGTAGCCGTGAATGTCGTTGGTGGCCATGAACGACAAGGCGTATGGCATCTCAATTTTCAGCGGAGCCGATTCTTCGTTTTGGTAGTCAGGCTGACAGAAAGGATTCACCCAGGCCACGGCTGTCAGACCGACATCCGTGCCACCATTGTATAAAGCCTCCATGGCTGCTAACTTCATGGGCTGAACTTCAGCGACGCTCTGAGCTGACTTGTGACCGGTCATGGCAGCACCTAACGAGGCAATGAGACCGACGATGGCAGCAATCTTGATGCTCTGTTTGGCGAGTTTAACTTCACGCTTCTTCATGAGATACCAGCAGGAGACGGCTACCACGAAAATGGCACCGATAATCCATGCTGAGATGACGGTGTGGCAGAACTTGTCGACGGCAAAGGGTGACAGGGCCACGTCAAGGAATGACACCATCTCGTTGCGCATGGTGTCGGGGTTGAACTCACAGCCCACAGGGTACTGCATCCAGGCGTTGGCTACTAAGATCCACCAAGCCGAGATGGTGGCACCGAGTCCCGTCAGCCACGTAGATGCGAGATGGAAGCCCGGTGAAACTTTCTTCCATCCGAAGAACATGACGGCTACGAAGGTCGACTCCATGAAGAAGGCCACAATGCCCTCGATAGCTAATGGGGCTCCAAAGATGTCGCCTACGAACCAAGAATAGTTCGACCAATTGGTGCCGAACTCGAACTCGAGGATGATACCTGTGGCTACGCCCATGGCGAAGTTGACGCCGAAGAGCTTTTGCCAGAATTTTGCAGTGTCGCGCCAAAATGTGTCGCGAGTACGGTACCAGCAGGTTTCTGCGATACCCATGATGACAGCCAGTCCGAGCGTCAGCGGCACGAACAGCCAGTGGTAGATTGCCGTGAGCGCAAATTGTGCTCTTGCCCAGTCAATAGAGCCGGCATCGATGTTTAGCAATAGGTTTGTCATATCGTTTTAGAGTTAAAAGATTTCGTTATCGTTTCAAGACCTGGGTTGCAACAAATTCTGATTCTTCTCCTTTGTTAGCATGTTCCTTGATATAATTGGGGAAGAAGAAAAGTTTCAGAATGACGAAGATAATAAACAGTTTGATCAGAATAATGGCCCACAGCGTCCGCCCTAATTTCATGTGGCGGAAACCGTCGTAATAAAGGTCAAAGACTCTATATAGTAAGCTGTGTTTGTTCATCGATAGCATTCCCTCAGCGTTAATAATGTTGCAAATATAGTGAATTAATCCTAAACTTCCAAGTTTTCTTGGCTATTTCGTGAAAAAAAAGTATCTTTGCACCGTTTTTTTGAAAATAATAAGGATAATTATGAGCAAAAAAGTCATTGCACTGGTATCAACCGTCGTCATTTTGCTGTTGCTGGCTGGCGTGGCTTGGCTGGCATATAATTTGAAGCAGGAAAAACAGGCTAACCGTGATATGCAGGAGCTGGCTGCCCTTGACAAGCAGGAGATGGAGAAGGAGTACCAGAACTTCGCTGCGCAGTACAGTGAAATGAAGACCTACATCAAGAATGACAGCATCATAGCACAGCTGACGCAAGAGCAGGAACGTACCCAAAAGCTATTGGAAGAACTGAAACGGACGCACGCCAGCGATGCCGCTGAGATTACCCGTCTGAAGAAAGAACTGGCCACGGTGCGTGCCGTGCTGCGGTCGTATGTCATACAGATTGACTCGCTGAACAGGTTGAACCAAAACCTGATGGACGAGAACGACCGCGTGCGCAGCCAGTTGGCTGAGAGCAACCAGCATAATCAGGAACTGACGTCGCAGAAGGCCAGTCTCTCGGAGAAGGTGGCGATTGCTGCCCAGCTGGATGCCACGAATATCCGATTGACGCCGTTGAAGAAGAAGGGTAAGGTGGCCAAGAATATCAAGGACGCCAAGACGCTGGACGTGTCGTTTGTCATTGCAAAGAATGTGACGGCCAGCAACGGCCAGCGCGCTGTCTATGTGCGTATCATGACCCCAACAGGCGATGTGCTGGATGGCGGTGGGACATTCTCGTACGCTGGCAAGACGCTGGCTTACTCTATGAAGAAAGACATAGAGTATACGGGTGAGGAAACGCCGCTGACCCTCTATTGGAACGTCAATGAGTATCTTGGTGGCGGACAGTATAACGTCAGTATCTTTGTTGACGGACAGACCGTAGGTTCGAGAAACTTTAACTTTGAAAAGTAAAAAAGTAATAATGAATAGTAAGTGGAATCGTAAGGTGATGAGGCAGGTGAGGAGGTGCTTACCCCTTTACCTTGTTACCTTTTTACCTTTCAATGCTGACGCACAGCGGTTGTTGACGCTGGATAGTTGCAGGGCGATGGCGCTGCGCAACAACAAGCAGCTTAGCATATCGCGCGTCAAGCAGGATGTAGCCTCCAACTTGCGTAAATCGGCACGGACGAAATACCTGCCGCACTTCAGCGCACTGGGGGGTTATGAGTGGACAAGCCGTGAGATATCTCTCTTGTCAGACGAACAGAAGGTGGCGCTGTCGAACTTAGGAACGGGAGTGGCACAGAAGTATGGCGATAAAGCAGCCAGCAGCATGGAGCAGATTAAACCCGAAACATGGGCTGTACTGGGTTCAATGGGTATTACCCCTCAAGACCTTCAGGCATCGCTGGGAGCCGGACTCGGTGAAATAAAAACCGACCTGAACGGCTTAGGCCAAGGACTTGTCGATGCGCTGCATACTGACACTCGTAACATGTTTGCAGGTTCTATCATGCTGACGCAGCCCGTCTTCATGGGTGGTGCTATTATAGCCTTGAACAAGCTGGCTAACCTGGGTGAGGATATGGCATCCAATTCTGCTGACACCAGGCTTCAGCAAACTCTCTACAACATTGACCAGGCTTACTGGCAGGTTGTCTCGCTGAAGCATAAGCAGAAACTGGCAGAAGGCTATCTCGACTTAGTAAAGAAACTGGACGAGGATGTTCAGAAGATGATACAAGAAGGTGTGGCTACCCGCTCGGAAGGTCTGAGTGTGTCAGTCAAGGTCAACGAGGCAGAGATGGCGCTGACGCGTGTGAACGACGGACTGGTGCTGTCGAAGATGCTGCTCTGTCAGCTGTGCGGTCTTCCTATCAGCGAGATGGTGACGCTGGCCGATGAAGACAATGAAGAGTTGTCGGCAACAACGATAACATCAACGTCAGCTTCCTTTGTTGCAGAGAATCGTCCTGAGGTGAGGATGCTTCAGAACGTGGTGGATATGAGCCGTCAGATTACCAACATCCTAAAGGCTGGCAATCTGCCTCAGGTTGCCTTGACAGGTGGCTATGCTGTCAGCAATCCCAATGTGTACAATGGTTTTCAGAAGAAGTTTGCCGGTGTATGGAACGTGGGTGTTTTGGTGCGTATTCCCCTCTGGAACTGGGGTGACGTAATGTATAAGGTACGTGCCTCGAAGGGTGCAACAACCATCGCCAACCTGGAACTGGAGGATGCCCGCGAGAAGATAGAATTGCAGGTCAACCAGAGTAATTTCCAAGTGCAGGAGGCTAATAAGAAGCTGGAGCTGGCCAAGAGCAGTACACGGCGTGCTGACGAGAACCTGCGTACAGCAAACCTTGGATTCCGCGAGGGTGTCATCTCGTCGACCACCGTCATGGAGGCTCAGACGGCTTGGCTTCAGGCACAGTCGCAGAAGATTGATGCAGAAATAGATGTCAAGCTCAGTCAGGTCAACCTGCAGAAAGCCCTTGGTGTCCTCCAGTAAGTATCGCAACATCGTAATAACGAAATAAAAGAAATAACAAGATATGAGTGCAAAAACGCAGCATAACAACATTCTGTATGCAATCCTCGGATTTGCTGCAGTGGTAGCCCTGGTGGCAGTGATTGGATTCTTTGCCTTGGGTCGTGATCCTGAGTTGATTCAGGGACAGGTAGAAGTCAGTGAGTATCGTGTGTCAAGTAAGGTGCCTGGCCGCATTCTTGAGATACGCGTCAAGGAAGGTGACTATGTGAAGGTAGGAGATACGCTGGCCATTCTCGATGCTCCTGAGGTTCGTGCCAAGATGGAGCAGGCGCAGAGTGCCGAGCATGCCGCCGCAGCTCAGGAGCTGATGGCTCGTAATGGTGCCCGTCAGGAGCAGATACAGGGTGCTTTCCAGTTGTGGCAGCAGGCCAAGGCCGGTCTGGAGATTGCCGAGAAGTCGTATCAGCGCATTCAGCGACTGTTTGACGAAGGCGTCGTCAGTGCCCAGAAACGTGATGAGGTATATGCCAATTACAAGGCCATGGAGGCTCAGGCAAAGGCAGCTGAGAGCCAGTATCAGATGGCTGTCAATGGAGCCCGCCGCGAGGACAAGATGGCAGCCGCCGCTCTTGTCGGTCGTGCCAAGGGGGCTGTGCAGGAGGTGAGTTCTTATATCAATGAGACTGTGCAGGTTGCCCAGATGGAAGGCGAGGTCGTCGACATCTATCCGAAGGTGGGAGAACTGGTAGGAACTGGCTCGCCTATTATGAACGTGGCTGTGATGAGCGATTTATGGGGCACATTCAATGTCCGTGAGGACCAGCTGAACGGTATGGAGATTGGCAAAACCTTCAAGGCTTTTGTACCAGCATTCAACAAGGATATCGAGATGAAGGTCTATTACATGAAGGATCAGGGCTCCTATGCCGTCTGGAAGGCTACCAAGGCCAACGGTCAGTATGACCTGAAGACCTTTGAGGTGAAGGCTCGTCCTGTGGAGAAGTTTGACGGCTTGCGTCCTGGCATGTCGCTCATTATAAAATAAGAATACCTTCTGAAGTGAGGACGCTTAGGCAGATATACGAGATTGCAATGCGTGAGTTGCTGATTCTGCGCCAGAATCACATCTATCGCTTTTGCATGGTGCTGTTTCCCATACTGGTGATATTCTTTTTCACCTCCATAATGGATGACGGCCAACCTGTCGACCTGCCTGTAGGTGTCGTCGACTTGGACAATACCAGTACCACGCGTGCATTGACACGCCGACTGGACGGCTTCCAGATGTCGAAGGTCGTGGCGCATTATCCCAGTATGACGGAGGCTCGCCGGGCCATTCAGCGCAACGAGATCTACGGCTTCCTATACATTCCCAAAGGTACGACAGACAAGCTGTTGGCCAGCCGGCAGCCCAAGATTTCCTATTATTATACTTATACTGCCATCGCTGCCGGCTCTATGGTCATGAAAGACATGAAGACCATCTCGACCCTCGGCTCTGCCGCTTTGGGGCAGGCCACCTTACGGGCCAAGGGTGCTTCCGACCGTCAGATTCAGGCTCTTTTGCAACCCATCACGATTGACCTGCACCAGATAGCCAATCCCTGGACGAGCTACAATATCTACCTGACCACCGTCATGGTGCCAGGTATCATCATGTTGTTCATTCTGCTCATATCCTCTTATTCCTTGGGTACGGAGCTGAAGTTTAATACCTCGAAGCAATGGCTTCAGCAGGCTGACAATAACATGGTGGTGGCTATCTTAGGCAAGTTCTTACCTCAGACAGTGATATGGTTGGCTATTGTATATGGCTACGAATGGTATGTGTTCTATCATCTTGGATTCCCGCATTTGGGGAGTCCCTGGATGCTGGTGTTGTTGGGACTGATGCAGGTGCTGGCAGCTCAGGGGTTTGGTATCTTCGCTTTCGGACTGATGCCCTCGTTGCGTATGTCGATGAGTATTTCGTCGCTATGGGCTGTGCTTAGCATCTCAATGGCAGGCTCGGCCTTCCCCATCATGGGCATGGATGCTCCTTTACAGTCACTATCGTGGCTGTTCCCCTTGCGCCACTATTGGATGATGTACCAGACCTGCGTGTTCAACGGTTATCCGCTCATCGAGTCGTGGTTCCACTTTGCAGCCTTAGCAGCTTTTATGCTGTTGCCGTGGCTGGTTATCAAGAAAATCAAGAATGCGATGCTCACCTATGTCTATATTCCATAACATATATCAAGGACTGCAAGACGCCTGCTACATTTGGCGTAAGGAAATGCAGAAGGTGTTTAAGGACGAGGGCGTGTTCATGTTCTTTATCGTCGTACCCCTGATGTATCCGCTGCTCTATTCGTGGATATACAATAACGAGGTGGTTCACGAGGTGCCTGTCTGTGTTGTCGATAATTCGCATAGCCAGCTCTCACGTCGTTTCATCCGTATGTGCGATGCATCGCCTGATGTCCATGTGAAATACTATGCCCAGGATCTCGATGAGGCCAAGTCGCTGGTCAGCCGGCAGCTGGTGAAGGGTGTCTATCTGATTCCCAGTTCCTTCGAGGCTGACACCTATGGTCTGCGTCAAGGCACTATCAGCGTCTATTGTGACATGAGCCTGATGCTGACATACAAGGCGATTTTCCAGACAGCTCAGATGGTTTCGATGGAAATGGGCAATGCTCTGAAAAAGAACCTGGGTGGGTATTATACCCACCGCGAGGAGGTGATTGCCGCTCGTCCTCTGGATTATGAGGACGTACCTATTTTCAGTCCGGCAGGAGGTTATGGCTCTGGCGTTCTGCCTGCTGTGCTCATGTTGATTCTGCAGCAGACACTGGTGCTGGGCATCGGTCTCTCCGCAGGTACGGCCCGCGACGAGAATCCTTATCGTATGCTGATACCTGTCAGCGACTCACGCTATCAGGATACCCTTCCTATTGTGTTGGGCAAGGCCATGTGCTACCTGATGATATTCATGGTCATGGGTGTCTGGCTGGCTGCTGGCGTGCCACGTCTCTTCCACTTCCCGCAGTTGGCCACATGGCAGTCTCTCTGTTTGTTTTTGCTTCCCTATACGCTGGCCAGCATCTTCTTCGGAATGATGGTGTCCTGTATGGTCAAGTACCGCGAGAACGTCATGTTGCTGGTTGTATTTATCAGTGTACCTCTGTTATTCCTGACGGGTGTGTCGTGGCCTCAAAGCAACATTCCTGGCTTTTGGCAGGGTGTCTCGTGGCTCTTCCCCTCTACATTCGGAGCACGTGCCTATATCCGTTTGAACTCTATGGGAGCCAACTTTACCGATGTCATCTGGGAATATCGCATCCTCTGGATTCAGGCTTGCTGCTATTTCTTCTTGACGATGGCCGTTTACCGTTTCCAGATTTATCAGGCAAGGCTGCATGCCAAGGAACGCCTTGAATTCCTGAAGCACCGTCGTGCAGCCAGGAAAGAGGAAGTAGGGGAGTGATATCAACGCTCAGCGGTTCTGCCGTCGAGGCAGTCAGTCTTCTGTCTCTTCAAAATCTTCGAAATCTTCTATGTCATCGATATACTCAATGTCCTCCAAGTCTTCTAATTCCTCCAAGTCTTCGTCAAACTGGGTCATGTCTTTATCGCGGTGTACGAGGGTGTCCTCGGTCAGCGCTGCTGCCAGTTTGTTGCTTTCGGCATTCAGCTCCGCCCACAGCACATCCTTCAGGGTGTCGAGTCCCATCTGGGCTACGGCAGAGATAAAGACACAGGGCAGGTCGTCGGGCAGCGTCTCACGGAGCATCTCAATGAGTTCCTCGTCTAACAGGTCGCATTTGGTGACGGCCAGCACGCGGTGCTTTGACAACATGTCAGGGTTGAACTGTCGCAATTCGTTAAGCAGAATATCATACTCCCGCTTAATGTCGTCAGTGTCTCCTGGAACCATGAAGAGCAACAGCGAGTTGCGCTCAATGTGGCGCAGGAAGCGCAGACCGAGCCCTTTCCCCTCGGCAGCTCCTTCGATGATGCCGGGGATGTCAGCCATGACAAACGACTTGCCATCGCGATAGCCTACAATGCCCAACGAGGGTTCCATTGTGGTGAAGGGGTAATTGGCAATTTTCGGACGGGCATTCGACAGCGATGAGAGCAGTGTAGACTTGCCTGCATTGGGAAAGCCCACCAGACCCACGTCGGCCAGTAGCTTCAGCTCCAGAATGATGGTCATCTCCTGCATCGGTTCACCAGGCTGTGCATAGCGTGGAGCCTGATTGGTTGCTGAGCGGAACTGGAAATTGCCCAGTCCGCCGCGGCCGCCCTTCAGCAGTGTGATCTCCTGACCGTCGTAGGTGATGTCACAGACGTATTTACCAGTTTCGGCATTATAAACCACCGTACCGCACGGAACGTCGATGTACACATCCTTACCATCGGTGCCGTGGCATTTGTCCTTGCCGCCGTTACCGCCATGTTCTGCAAAGATATGGCGCTCATACTTCAGGTGCAGCAGGGTCCAGTAGTTATGGCTGCCACGCAGGATGATACTGCCGCCTTTTCCCCCGTCGCCTCCGTCGGGGCCTCCGTTGGGGTTGTATTTCACGTGGCGGAGGTGCATGGAGCCACGTCCGCCTTTGCCTGAACGGCAATATATCTTGACGTAGTCTACAAAGTTGCTTTCCGGCATTATAAGTTATCGATTACTGTCTTGATGTCGTTGAAGATGCGTTCAAGGGTACCGCTGCCATTGATGTGGTGGTGCAGTCCTTCCTGCTTATACCATTCGATGAGCGGCTGTGTCTGGTTGTGGTAAACGACGAGGCGTTTCTTGATGGTTTCCTCGTTGTCGTCGGCACGTCCGCTTTCTTTTCCGCGCTTGATGAGCCGATCCATCAGCTCTTCCTCAGGCACGTCCAGCTCTATCATGGCAGCTACCTTGTCGCCCCGTTCGTCGAGCATGGCTTTGAGGGCTTCGGCCTGCGGAATGGTGCGGGGGAATCCGTCGAAGATGACACCTTTGTGCCCACGGCCGAACGAATCGTAGACATTAGCGAGAATGGAAATCATCAGGTCATCAGGAATCAGGTTACCTTTGTCAATGTAACTTTGGGCAGTCTTGCCCAATTCCGTACCGTTCTTGATTTCGTTGCGCAATACGTCACCGGTCGAGATGTGTCCCAGACCATAGTGCTCAATTATCAGGTCACTCTGTGTTCCTTTTCCGGAACCAGGAGCTCCAAAAATAACGATGTTTTTCATAAGAATCCTAATTTCTTGTTCGTCCTGTTGTTTTTGAATTTCTTTTCCCTTATACCATAGGTCAGTCATCAAGTCGCTTTGGCGCGTCTCAATGTCGCTGGGCAGATGTGGCAGTTTAATTTGTCGCATATCAATTTAAGATTAATCGTTGGTTTCACACAGCGTATAGATTTCCTTGAGCTGACGTCCCTGCTGGTCGTAGTCCAGTCCGTAGCCGACGATGAAGTCGTTGGGAATAGAGAAGGCAACATAGTCGATGTTTAGCTGTTCCTCCAGTTTGTCGGGCTTGACGAAGAGCGTGCAGATGTGAACAGAGGCAGGCTGGCGTGTGCCCAGCGACTCCACCATTTGCTTCATGGTCCGTCCTGTGTCTACAATGTCTTCCACAATGACAACGTGGCGTCCTGTCAGGTCTTCATTGATGCCTAACACTTCGTGAATCTTTCCCGTCGAGGTGATGCCTTGGTAAGAGGCCAGCTTGACAAATGAAATCTCACAGGGGATGGTTATCTCCCGCATCAGGTCTGCTGCGAAGATAAACGAGCCGTTGAGCACTCCTAATAACAGAGGGTTCTTCCCTTCCAGGTCGTGGCTGAGTTTGGCAGCCACCTCTTTGACGCGCTGTTTAATCTCTGCTTCCGAGATGGAAGTTTTGAACGTCTTGTCCTTGATTTTAACGATACTCATGATGTGAAAATACTAATTTTGATGCAAAGATACAAAGAAAAAAGGAAATCCTTTTTACTTTTTTACTTTTTTTTGTACCTTTGCAGTCAAATGAAGATATTTACGAGTGCTCAGATACATGAGCTGGACAAATTCACTATAGAACACGAGCCTGTTTCCAGCATCGATTTGATGGAACGGGCCGCTAAGGTGTTGACGCAGACCGTCACTGAAATGTATGCCAATTCTACCCCCATCGTCGTCTTTGCCGGGCCCGGCAATAACGGTGGTGATGCATTGGCTATGGCACGTATGCTGGCAGATAAGAATTATGCAGTTAGCGTTTATCTCTTTAATATCAGCGGCCATCTCTCATCAGATTGTCAGGCCAACAAGCTGCGGCTCCAAGAGAGTAAGCGCATCAAGGCTTTTGTCGAGGTGACCCAGGAGTTCGACCCTCCGCGTCTTGAGTCCGGCATGGTGGTTATTGACGGTCTCTTCGGTTCGGGCATCAACAAGCCGCTGGCCGGTGGCTTTGCCTCGTTGGTCAAGTATATTAATGCCTCGCCGGCTCAGGTGGTCAGCATCGATGTCCCTTCAGGCCTGATGACCGAGGATAACACCTATAACGTCAGGGCCAACATCATCCGTGCTACCACTACGCTAACTTTGCAGCAGCCTAAGCTCTCGTTCCTGTTTGCCGAGAACCAGCAGTTCATCGGCCAGCTGCGGGTGCTTGACATCCGGCTTAGTCAGGAGGGTATGGAGAAGATTGACGCCCAGTACACGGTGATTGAGGAGGCTGACGTACGTTCCCGTCTCATTGGTCGCAGTCCATTTGCCCACAAGGGACAGATGGGGCATGCCCTGCTCGTTGCCGGTAGTTATTGCATGGCAGGTGCTGCCGTGTTGTCGGCCCGTGCCTGTCTGCGTTCCGGAGTCGGTAAGGTGACGGTCAACTCACCCCGTCGTAACATTCCCGTACTTCAGATGTCGGTGCCTGAGGCCATTATACAGAAAGGTACCGAGGAGACTATCTTTTCCGAGGCTGTCGATACGGAAGACTATGATGCTTTAGGCATAGGCCCTGGTCTTGGCCAAAGCGAGCAGACGGCCATTGCCCTCATTGCCCAGCTGCGCCGTACGCAGTGTCCTATCGTAGCCGATGCAGATGCCCTGAACATTTTAGCAAACCATCGTGCTTGGATGCAGCAGCTGCCACAAAACATCATTTTCACCCCTCATGCCAAGGAACTCGACCGGCTAGAGGGACACTCTGCTGACAGTTACGACCGACTGACTAAAGCATGTAATCTGGCAGAACGCCTTCAAGGCTATGTCGTGTTGAAGGGCCGTTATACGGCTATCTGCCAGCCTGACGGTCACGTAGCCTTCAACCCAACTGGCAATGCCGGTATGGCAACAGCAGGTAGCGGCGACGTGCTGACGGGTATTATTACGGGTCTGCTGGCCCGTGGTTATAAGCCGCTTGATGCCTGTATCGTGGGTGTTTATCTGCATGGGCTGGCAGGCGACTTGGCTGCTCAGGACTTGGGTGAAGAGAGCATGCTGGCTGGTGACATCATTCGTTATCTGTCAAGGGCATTCAAACGGTTAAGAGAATGAAATATATGCTGAAGTGTTGGTTACTGGTATTACCTTTATACCTTTTTACCCTTTTGCCTTTATACGCCCAGCCTGAGGTACAGGCAGGGCGGACGGCTGATGGAGTAGTCTATTTCCTGCCCAAGACGGTAGTCCGTTTTCACCTGACCATTGAGAAGACGACGTCCACCCCTGGTGAGTTTGCCCGCTATGCCGAGCGCTATCTGCACTTGAAGCACGTGTTGCAGGAGCAGCAGGTGAGCCATCGTGTGGTCAGCTGCGATGTATCTACCTTTGGTGTTCGCGACACGTCGAAGTGCTTCTCTGTGCGACTGAAAGGCAAGGCTGAGTCTACCGATGTCCGTTTGGCCGACGACGGGGTGTTGTTGGCGGTTAATATGGAACCCGCCCCTAACACCTCCGGAAGGGAGACAGGATTGTCTCAAGCAGAGAATGTGTCTGAAGTCCGTCCGTCCGGCAGCAAGTATCTCTCTGCTGAAGCTTTAGCGGCAGGCAGCGTGGCTAAAATGGCAGAACTGACAGCCCGTCAGATTTTTGACCTGCGTGAGCAGCGTCAGCAGTTGGCCACAGGCGAGGCCGACGACATGCCTCAGGACGAACAACAGCTTCGGCTGATGCTGCAGCGCATCGACCAGCAGCACGATGCGCTGATGACGCTCTTCACGGGAACGACACAGCATGAGATCGCGACGCATGAGGTGGTCGTGTGTCCTGAGCGTCCTGTCGGGCAAGAAGTGCTTTTCCGTCTTTCCAGCCGTATGGGAATGGTTGACGCTGACGACCTGTCAGGAGTTCCTTTCTATCTGTCTGTCCAGAATCTCTATCCCACCGACTATCCGCAGCCTGACGACAAGAAGCATGTGGGCTTCTACGTCTGCCAGCCAGGCATGGCGCGTCTAACGCTGTCGCAGGACACTCAGCAGTTAGCCTCTTACGATATTCCTCTTGCCCAGTTTGGTTTCCTCGAACTTCGTGAAGGTGATATTTTCAAGCGTGGCCTTGCCCAGATGCAGCTGCATCCGGCTACAGGGGCTGTCGTGACATTGTCATCTGTTGACAAATAAAAAGTAGTTAAGGGCTCCTTAACTACTTTGTTCCCAATCTAATCTTCGTTTTTGTTCTCTATCAGCTTCACGTTTTCCAGCTTCAGCTTGACCGTCTCTTCATCAATCTGAGCTCCTATCTTATTATATATGAACGTGGCATTTTTGATCTCGATGTCGTGGACGCAGTCAAGCCCCTGTATACCGCTGGCTAAGATGGCAGTGTGAGTTCCGTGGCAGGTGATGTTCTTGATGTGGATGTCCTGGAAGTCGGGTGCCCACTGGCGCTGCTCCTCGGTGAACGTCGGCACGGCCTTCGGGTCAGAACCTGCGGGGCGGTCTACGTAGTCGCATTGGAAGACGATGGCCTGGTCCTTGATGTCTGTCATGACGATGTCTTGAATGTAGAGCTGTTCGGTTTTGCCGCCACGTCCCAGTCCGCTCTTGAAGCGCAGTCCTGTGTCGGTGCCACTGAACCGGTTGTTGCGCACCACCACACGGCGTACACCAGCAGCTGTCTCACTGCCTAAGACAAACGCTCCGTGAGCATGATAGACGGTATTATCTTGTATCAGGATGTCCTCTACGCCGCTGATACTATTCTTACGAGGCCTGCCACTCTTCATGCAGAGTCCGTCGTCGCCGGCATCTACGGTGCTGTTGACGATGAGTCCACGATGGCAGTCGGAGAAGTCGATGGCGTCGCCGTTCTGGGCGTTCCACGGACAGCGTACGGTGATGCCGTCCACGATGATGTTCTCACAGTACATGGGATGGACATGGAACTTCGGCGCATTCTGGAACGTCACGCCTTCGAACAGCAGGTTCTTGCAGTCCGTCAGGCGCACCAGGTCGTTGCGCATCTTCTCCTGCTTCTCCGGCGAATCCACGATGTCAGGATAGCCCGCCTTCATTTCCCATGGATACCACAGCTGGCCCTTATCGCGCTCTACGCCTCCCATCTGCTTAAACTGGTTCCATTCTGCGTCGCTCACCTTGCCGCGCTTGACGGGACGCCATTGCTGGCCGTTGCCGTCGATGATGCCCTCGCCGGTGATGGCTATATCGTGCTTCTTCTCAGCACTGATGCACGCCCTGACCCGGCTGGAGCGCTTCTTCGTCTCGGGATAGAGGCGCTTGTCGGGCGAGAAGTAGATGATGGCATTCTTGTCCATGTGCAACTCAATGTTGTTGTCAAGCTCAATGGGACCAGTAAGCCAGATGCCCTGCGGCACCACCAACCGTCCACCGCCCTGGGCTGCCAGCTGTCTGATGCCTTTCTCGAAGGCCTCCGTGCAGAGTGTCACACCGTCGCCTACGCCGCCGACATCCTTCAGGTTGAGGGTGCGGTTGGGAATATCGGGCAGCGTCACTTGT
>Ga0310786_10004831_pt1 | contig 18580 bp, 18 predicted proteins | sample AusTroGonzalo_MG_FD_203881 | JGI IMG/M metagenome (GOLD analysis project Ga0310786, IMG submission 203881) | Bovine rumen microbial communities from tropical cattle in Woodstock, Queensland, Australia - Gonzalo_03 (v2) (version 2) | ecosystem: Host-associated > Mammals > Digestive system >... | reverse complement strand
TCCATGACGTACGCGAACCTCGTGTACAATGGCCAGTGGTTCACTCCGCTCCGCCAGGCTATGGACGCCTTCTTCAACGAAGTCAACAGCGTTGTTACCGGTGAAGTGACGCTCAAGCTCTACAAGGGCAACATCATTCCGGCCGGCATCAAGAGCCCCTACAGCCTCTACGACATGGGCCTCGGTGGATTCACCGACGTCGACATGTACGACCAGAAGGACGCCACGGGCTTCATCCGCTGCTACGGCCTCCCGCTCAAGACGCGCGCCCTGTTGCTCGGCAACAAGACGAACGTCGACTTCGGCAAGGAAGTGAAGCTCCCCAAGAAATAATGGACTTGTCATCCCCGCCTCCGAGCGGGGATCTCCCATTAAAAAATCCTCGGTTTGAACCGAGGATTTTTTTTCATCCCGCATTAAATTTCCACCAGGTACCCGACGCGCCAGAGGATGTCGGGTTCGTCGTGCTTCCTGAAAAAGTGGACAGGGACATCGATTTGCGTAAAGAATCCGAACAGGTGGACGCGAACTTCGGCAGAGACGTCCAGCGCTTCGATGTAGTTGTACGGATAAAGAATCCTGGCTTCGTTTGCTTTGTTGACGGCCTGGTGTAGTTTGTTCGGAGCCTCGGCGAAGGCGTAGCCGCCACTGACGCCGATGTCGATGGAAAATGGTTGCTTCCAGAAGAAGGTCCAGTCAAGGCCGCCCCGCAATCCGCACCAGAAGTCGTTGGGGCCGTTGTGGGAACCGAGGCCTTCGAGATGGAATAAGGCTGCCTTGTAGCCGAATCCGGCCCCTAGCGCCAAGGGAGTGACGTTGCCGACGGAAACTCCTGCATTGAACCTCCAGGGGGATTCCTCCCTGTTGTCCGTATTTTCTGCCGCCAGGGCGGTTACACAACAGAGGAGCCCGATAGCGAGTATTTTTGATAGGGTTTTCCGTGACATTGACCTAATTATAGAAAACTTGGAGCAAAAGCGGTTTTTTTTATTATATTAGATTGCAAATTGTATAACCAGGGCTTATGCCATGAACATAGGCCGAAAAAAAAGGAATGATATGAAATTCAAATCATTGATCATGGCGAGTGCTGTCGCATGCTCCCTTGCCGCCCCTGCTATGGCGGAAGGTGGAATGTTTGAAGGCGCCCTTCCTGAAAACTGGACGGCCGACGTTGTCGCTGCCGTTAAGTACAACTTCTACAACTTCCACAACTGGCAGAAGGATGGAACCTCGAACTACACCTGGTTGGTGACATACGACGCCGACATCCAGGGCAAGTGGAAAATTGCCAACTGGCGTAACCTGGTTGATATCGACCTCGGCCAGACATGGGTCGAAGGCTTTGGCAAGCGTAAGTCCGCCGACAGGCTCTTCTGGGAATCCATGGTCGACTTCAATATGACCGAAGTCCTCAAGCCCTACGTTGGTAACCGTTTCGAAACCCAGATGATGGCGGGTTACGAATATGTTGAAGACGAAGTGACCGGCGAAGAAATCAAGATTCCGGTTTCCAGCTTCATGGATCCGGCTTATGAAACTCAGGTTGCCGGTCTTGCCTACATCCCGAACGACATGTTCAGCCAGCGCCTCGGTTTTGCTAACCGTATGACCATTTCCCATGGTTACGGCTATGCAGACGACGCCGACACGAAGAAGTTCGAAAAGTTCAAGGACGAACCGGGTCTCGAATCCATTACGGAATTCAAGTATGCCCTCTCCGATATCGTGGGCTTCAAGAGCCGCTTGTGGGCGTTCTGCAATTTCGAAGGTGTCGAAAAGATCGACGGCCTTTGGGAAAACCTGCTCACCATCATGATTGCTCCGCTCGTCGAACTCCAGGTCGGTTACGACATGGCTTACGACTACGATCTCGACGAAGACGCCCAGTACAAGACGATGGTGCTCTTCGGCCTGACCTGGCGTTGGTTCTAATGAGACCGCTCGCGCTAGAATCTGTATAACAAGTACAGGGCTGGCGCTTGCTCTCGCCTCCGTTGCCGATTAATATCGGCGACTTCGGCTCACGGGAGACCGCTCGCGCTAGAATCTGTATAACAAGTACAGGGCTGGCGCTTGCTCTCGCCTCCGTTGCCGATTAATATCGGCGACTTCGGCTCACGGGAGACCGCTCGCGCTAGAATCTGTATAACAAGTACAGGGCTGGCGCTCGCTCTCGCCTCCGTTGCCGATTAATATCGGCGACTGCGGCTCACGGGAGACCGCTCACGCTAGAATCTGTATAACAAGTACAGGGCTGGCGCTCGCTCTCGCCTCCGTTGCCGATTAATATCGGCGACTGCGGCTCACGGGAGACCGCTTGTACATTTTAATCCCTGCCTTCGGCGGGGAATTTTTTTATTTCTCGAAGGCGAGCAGGTCGGCCATCCAGGCGTCTCGCTGCTTGCGGAGCGCTGCGAGTGATTTTTCGTCGGCGCCGCTGGCGTTGCAGGCTTCGGCCAGTGCGATGTACTTTTCGCGCAGTTCTGCGGCCTTGGGGTAGGTGGGTTCCAGTTCCGTGAGCGCCTCTTCGATAGCCCCGTCCGAGTAAAGTCTGGAAATGCCTTCTAGCGTGCGGATCGTGGCGGTGTTGGCGTCCCCCGCATTCCGGGCAGCCTCGGCTTCGGCGAACTCCATCGGGGTCGTACGGTCGATGAATTCGCATTCCCTCACATAGAGCTTGTCGCACTCGACATAGTTGGCGTTGACCCTCGCCAGTTCCAGTTGTTCCTTGATGAACGGGCGGTAACCGTCGGCATCGAATTGGAGCCCTTCCTTGTCGCAAAATTCCTTCAGGTTTTGCAGGTTCCCTTCGGTCGGATTGTTCAGCAGGCATTCCTTGAGAACGGCCATTTTGTCCTTGGCGGGAAGCCTTTGAAAGGATTCCGTCTTGGCGTTATTGGCCCTGAGGCGCAGCTGGAATATACGGAAGAAAATCAGGAGAAAGGCAAGTGTAAAAAGAATAGTTACGAACATGGCCCAAATGTACCCAAAAAAAGGCGGACCAAGCCCTTTAGTCTGCGCTATCGGGATGCTTTTTATCACTAAAAATTGGCAAATGTGTTTTTTTGATGTTTTTTGACAATGCGGGAGGATGAAATTCTCAATTTTGGTTTATATTTAGAGTGTATAAGTTGATAAAAAACCTGTATCAAAATACAGGTGGAGATTGGTATATATGAAACTACAACAGATTCTGATTGCCGGGCTAGCCTTTGGCTCCACGTTTGCTTTTGCGGGTACGGTGAACTGCACCTCGGACCCCACTAAGCAGTGTGCCGAATTGGATATCATTGTCCGTGATTTCCAGGCGAACCATCCTGACTTTGAAAACTTTTCTGAAGAAGCTTCAGTGAACTTGAATGCGACTTGGGTCTATCCGGGTTACCAGGATGACGCCAACTGGGTGGCCAAGCGTGGAAACGCCATTTGGGGATGTGCTAACGCCGACCCTGAAAACGGCCGTGACAATTCTGCCTTGGGTATCTTCATCGGTACGGATGGTTATCCGATTGCAATGAACCCGGGTATCCAGTCTCAGTTGCCGGATTATTTGCAGACCAAGCTTTCGATGACCCAGCAGAAGACGATGTATGGCGAGTTCCTGTGCTCTGGCAAGAAGATGAGAGGCTATGAACACGAAATGCTGGCTAAGGGCTGCGACAAGCAGTGGTCTCAGCCGGTGCTTGTTACGCCGGGTATGGCTTATAGGTACCTTGAATTTAATCCGGCATTGGGCGAAGATATGATGTACGAGCCCAAGATCCTCAAGGCCCGCGATGCTTGCGACAACCAGTACTTCTCTCAGTGGTATGCGGACCGCGACGAATCGGGTGCGCTCCTCCAGAGTGCTGCGGTTAATGCTAGAATGAATACGGTCTTGCAGCTCCCGCTGCTTGCCGGTACCAAGAATACTTTCGAAATCGACTACAACTGGAACAACGGTGGTTACTTCCCGCTGGATGTGGTTGACGCGAATAACAATTGGGCTGGGTCGTTCGCTGGTGGTGAATGCCCGTTTGGCGTGATTGCCGCGACGGGAACTTGCCAGTACGGTCCGCAGTCCTTGTCTATCTTCTGCCCGCCCTATAACTATAAGTGGGCTAGCTCTCAGGAAGACTATTTGGGCCAGTCGACGTCTGCACTGTGCCAGTCTTGGAAAGATAACGGTGGTCCGAAGACGCTTGGCGCTGCAGTTGCTGCAGTGAATGCCAATGGCGCTATTGGTTCGCGCCACCTGCGCAATTACAGCCTTACCATGATGGGCTATGCGAAGTTCAAGTATAACAAGGGCGCCGGCGAAGTCTTCGAATTTACCGGTGACGACGACATGTGGATTTACGTGGACGGCGTGCTGGTTGTGGACCTCGGTGGTACGCACCTCGCAGCTTCCGGTAAGGCCGACATGGACTTCCTCGCTGCTTATGCCCATGGTTGCCATCCGGGTGAACCGCTTTCAACTTATACCGGCGATAACGAAAACTGCAACCTTGATCCCGACCAGACTTGGAAGCATGGTTCTTGGCATCACCTACACTTCTTCTATGCCGACCGCCAGACGGACGGCTCCAACATGAAGATTCGTTCGACTTTGTCTGAATTGGCCAAGTCCCGTTACGGTCAGCCCGCTGTGGGCGAAGCCGTGGTTAAGGTGGGCGAAGATGGTAAGGCCGTCAACAGTTTGTTCCTGAATACCGCACTCGATCCCACTACGGTGGGACTGATGCAGTCTAGCGGTGCCCCGTCGATAATCATCCTCCGCGAAGAAACGGATCCGACTACGGGTGCGACGAAGACTGTTGCGTATGGCTTTGTGGTCAGCTCCATCACGGGCCCGACCGACAAGGGTGCTGACGGTATCCTTTACAATTTCGACGGTGTCCTGATCGATGCTTCTGGTGCCACGGTGTCCGGCGGCCTCCTCGGTAGCGACAAGATTGCGTTTAACGTCATGTATGACGACGGCCTCCGTGATGATGGCAATGACGGCAGCTTCACGCAGGCGGAATGGGACCAGTTGATTGCTTGGTCTAGGCTGATGCCGTTCCAGGTTAAGTCCCAGACCGGTAAGGCTGTGGAAGGTTTCGATCCCAAGGGCGATTGGGCGGAAATCCAGTATACCGCCGTTGCCGTGGTGGATATCATTCCGGACGATCCGGGTATTTCTCGCCCCGACTTTACTGCCCAGTCTGAAATTCTGTCTACGCTTGCCGGTAGCGACGGCCTCAAGGAAGACATGACCGCCGACATGGTGCTCATCTCCATTCCGGCCGTTCCGGGATCCAACCCGCTGACGTGGGCCGTGGACAACGCAGATCTGTTGATGAAGTCTACGGGTGGAGCCGTGCCGACTTCCGTGAACGGAGTGCCGGTAAATGCTGTGAACGTTACCGGCCCGATGCAGGGAACGTCCCAGACGCTTTGCTATAACGACGGCAGCGATGCCAGCGGTAATTCGAGCAGCGAAAGCTGCACGAGCTTCGCCTTTGCGACGACCCAGCCGTTCCACGTGAACATCCGCGTGTTCGACCACCTCGGCAACTTCGTGAACCAGTTCAACAAGAGCGTGACGAAGGAAGACTTCAACAAGGCCCTCGGCCCTGCACAGAACCATGCGAGCTGCGAAGACCTCCCGCTTTATGGTGCTACGGGCGCCCTCCTTGCCGATATCAAGGTCTACCCGGTTGCGAAGAGCGGACGCCTGCTCGCTACGGGTCCCTACATCTACCAGGTGGCCATCGTGATGGAACAGTATGAATACTGCTACATGAGTAGCGGTGCAAGCCCGACCATCATGACGATGCCTTACATGCGTTCGGCTGAAACCTATCGCCGTGGCTACCGTCGCGAAAAAGCCAAGAAGTAATTCAAGGCGCTTCGCAAAAAAGTTTCCCCGCTCTCGGAGCGGGGCTTTTTTTATTTGCGGAGTTGCTTTCTTGCGGCGGAGCTGTTCGCTAATTACGGCGGTCTTCGCCGTTACAGGACTTCGGCGATAAGCGCGAAGGGCTCTGCTCCGGTGATGCGGACGCGGAGCGCGGTACCGGCGGGGTAGTCCCCCGGGATGGCGACAGGGCGGTAGGCCGCATTACGGCAGATGGTCGTCCCTTCGCGGTAGCCCTTCTTTTCGGTGACGACGGTGCACGTTTCGCCCACCCACTTGCGGTTGTTCTCTTCGGCAATCTTCTGGAAAGTGTCGAAGAGGAGGGCGGAACGTTCGTGCTTGATGTTGCCATCGATGCTTTCCGTACCGGCTTCGGCGCAGGCGGCGGGAGTCCCCGGGCGGGCGACAAAGCGGGTGATGTTGCAGACCGTGGGGCGGGTCTCTTCGACGAGGCGGAGCGTTTGTTCGAAATCGCTTTGCGCCTCGCCCGGGTAGCCGACGATGATGTCGGTGCTGAGCGTGAACCGCGGGAAGCGCGTGTTGAACAGCGTGGCGAGACGGCGGAAGTCTTCGGCGGTATGCTTGCGGTTCATTGCGCGCAAGACGCGGTCGCTACCGCTTTGGACCGGGATGTGGACGAACTGGTAGAGCCTCTCGTCGGCAAAGCAGTCCAGGAGCGCTTCCAGGTACGTCGACATATGGCGCGGATTGCCCATGCCGAGTCGGATCTTGTAGTTTCCGTGAACCTTCACGAGGATCTTTTGGACGAGTGCGGCGAGGTTCGTACCGGTGTCGAAACCGTAGCAGGCGCAGTCTTGCCCGGTGAGCTGTATTTCTTGGCAGCCGTCGTTTACGAGGGCGCTGACCTGCTCGACGATAAAGTCGGGCGCAAAGCTGTGCAGGCGGCCCTTGACCAGGCGCGTGCTGCAGAAGGCGCAGGCGTCCATGCAGCCTTCCTCGATGTTTACGATGCCGGTGAACGGCGATTCGCGCAATGTGCGTGTGTCGCGGACTTGCTCGCTGGAGGCATCTCCGCTATGGAGGACTTGTCCCGGACTTGATGCGGGAGGGATTTCCTTTTCAATTTTGGCGAGACTCGTGAATTTCACGCGCGAATCGATTTTTACCGCTTCTTCGCGGAAGTCCTTCGGCGCACAGCCGGTCACGAACAGCGGAACGTCGGGGTAGGCGTCGTGCACCTTCGTCAAAAGCTTGATGGCCTGGGCGTTCCCCTTCACGGTGCATACGTTCAAGTAGAACGCTTCGATGCTTGCCTCGGGGGCGGTTCCTTCACCTGTTTCGGGGAAGTCGAAGCGGACCTCGTGATGGCGGGAAAGGATCCTCGCGATTTTTTCGCCGTCGCCGAAATTCGCGGCGCACCCTTGGCTCAAGACAAAAATCATCTTTCGAATTTTTCCAGGGTAATTCCCGGATAATAGTGGGTGAGGATCGTTGCGAAGTCCTGCCCGGCGGCAGCCCTCGCGCGGACGCCCATCTGGCACATTCCAACGCCGTGGCCGAATCCCTTGCCGCGGATAATCCAGCCGTCGTCTTCATGGCCGATGCGGAAATAGCTGGACGGGAGTATCGAGCCGTTCTTCTTGAAAAGCCAGCGCACTTTATCGCCCATCACTTGGAAAACGCCCTTGTCCGTACAGATTTCAAGCGTGAGGATGCGACCGCTCTTGAGCGTGTCCAGAATCGATATAGACTGGACGTCGGTAAAGTTCGTGATTTTCGCCTTGACTTCTTTTGCGTTCTGCTTGAAGAGGCTCACCGTTTCTTTGTCGCTGAACTTGCGTTCCCACTGGGAGTAGCTGGATTCGCTGCACCAGGGAGTTCCATCGGGACGCAGGTCCGGCTTGCTTTGCAAGTAGGGAAGGTCTTCGCGGCCCCAGGTGGCGAGCGTTTCGGTTTCGCCACCGCAGGTGGAATGGTAATAGGCGATGATGAATTCGCCGTTGTACATCATCACGATTCCGGCGGTGCTGCGGACGGCCTTGTCGGTGAGCGCGGTTGCGCTGGTGAGGCCCTTGTAGACTTGGTCCTTGGTGTCGGCGTAGATGTCGAAACCGGCGGATTCGCGGCTCCCGAAATGCTTGTAGGCGTACGTGCGTGCGGCGACGGCTTGCGCTTCGAGCGCGCTAAAGCGGCTGCTGTCCAGCTTGCCGATTTCGTAGGGGATGACGCCGCGGAGGTACTGCTCGACGTCGACGGTGTTTACCGCGGTGAGCGTGTTCCCCTTTGCCGATACCTTGATGCTACCGGGGTAGCAGTTGTAGGCGAGGGACTTTTTTTCGGTGGCGATAGGCGTGCAACGGCCTTCCTGATTGAAGACCTTCGCACTCACGGTTTCGGCCCTGGATTTGCCCTTCGCGACTTTTACCTTGCCGGACGATGCGGTGAGGCGGTATTCGGAACCGCCGTGCTTCACGAGGAGTTCCTTGACGTCGACGAAGATACCGACGCGGACGGGGCGGTTTAAGTAGGCGGGAATCTTTTTCGCGTGAATGGCGGAGGCCGCGCTGTTCCCTGCCGCGCTGTTCTCTGCCGCGACGCTTGTTGCGCTGTTCCCTGTCGAGTTGTTCCCGCTTTCAGAAACGGTCGTCGCCTCGATGGGGGCGAAGTTCAGCGGAGCGTCAGCTTCGCTGGCCGTGTCGGGCGCTGCGGTAGATGGTTCGTCTACGGGAGCCTCGACTGGCTTCGGAGCCGCCTCGGGCATGTCGGGCAAATCAAAACCGTCGTCGTCTGCATTTGCGGCAGTCGACAAAAGCAATAGCAGAAAAAAGAAATGAGAAATGAAAAATGAAGAACGAAAAATGTTTCGAGTGAAGTGCATTTTTAATTTTTCATTTTTAATCATTAATTCCGATACTACCGCTTCTTCAGCTTGGACTGCGTATCCTTGGCCATCTTGCGGAGCTTGGACTGGTTCAGCGTGCGGTCCGCCTGCGAAATTTTATCCACGAAGAGGTCCCCGTTCAGGTGGTCCGTTTCGTGCTGGATGCAGCGGGCGAAAAGGCCTTCGCAGTTATGGATTTCTTGCGGTTCGCCGTTGATGTCGAAGAAGCGTACGCAGACCTTGTCCGGGCGGACGACGTTGCAGAAAATTTCCGGCAACGAAAGGCAGCCTTCGTCGTAGTCGGCGGGCTTGGCGCCTTCTTCAGGTTCCCACTCGGGGTTGAACATGATATAGGGGCGCGGGTCTTCTTCGCCAGGAATCGCCGTGTCGATAACGACCAGGCGGATATTCTTGCCAATCTGCGGTGCGGCCAACCCGCATCCCGGAGCGTCGTACATGGTCTCCAGCATGTCCTTCGCCAACTGACGGAGTTCGGGAGTGATTTCGGTGATGGGCTCGCTCTTTTTGCGGAGTACCGGATCGCCGTAAATGCGGATAGGGAGGATAGCCATGTTTTTTCCTTCGGACTACTTCTTTTCTTCGGCCTTGGCTTCGGCGTTCATGACGCGGAGGATGGCCTGCTTTTCGAAGTCGATGAGGGTGGTGGAGGCGGTACGGACCGTGATGAGGTTGGTAGATTCCTCGATGTTGGTGACGGTGCCGACGATGCCGGCGGTGGTGATCACCTTGTCGCCCTTCTTGAGGGCCTTGCGCATTTCTTCCATCTGCTTCATTTCCTTGTTCTTCGGACGGATGAAGAAAAGCCACATCACGACAAAGAGGAGGATAATCGGGAGGAAGCTTGCGAGGGCGCTCGGCTGTTCCGGCTGGGCGGCATCCTGGGCGAACGCGGCAATGGAGGAAAGGGTCACGAGAAGGGCAGAGAGTTTCATAATAAGCCTTGTTTTAAGGTGAATTTTTGTTTCGGATGGAAATATAGAAAAGAATGTGGAACGAATAGTGATTGATAATTATCCATTATCCATTAATGGACTGCGCCGTAGGCGTTAAACCAGATTCTTGTCCAGCAGCGGGAAGATGCGGTTCAGTTCGAGCAAATCTAGAATCCGGTCGAAGTCGGCAAAGAAGAAGCTGATGCTTTCGAGCGGGGCGTGGATATCGAACGAAGTCGACGGCTTCAGGAGTCCCTTGTCGATGAGCGGGGCGATGGTCCTGGACGTCAGCGTGAGCCCGTGCATGGACTTCTTGGCTTCGGCCTTGAGCTGGTCCGTGGTGATGGTGCAGAGCCCGTTCTGCAGCGGTACGTTGTTTTCCCTGGCAATCTTGACGAACGTCGTCAGCACCATCTGCTCGGTCATGGAAAGGATGTTCGGAGAGACCTTCTGGTTCAGGGCGCGGTAACGCAACGTATCGTAAAGCAGCGGGATAATCTGGAGGCTTTCGACCTTGACCTGCTTTTCGGAATCGTGGTTGCCGACCGTCTTCAACAACCCGAGGGATTCAAGCGAATCGAGGAGGTGGTTCGTCTCGTCGGCAGACGTATTGTTCAGGGCGAGGATCTTCTTGTGCAACAGCGTAAGCGGAATGGAATCGGCTCCCGTCTCTTGCAGGTGCGCCGAGAAGATGTACAGCAGCGAAGGCAGCGCCTGGATGAGGTCGTTCTTCTGCTTGTTCTTCTGGGCGATACGGTTGCGGGCCGCGAGGAACGTCAAGATGGACTTGAACCATCCCGGGTGCTGTTCCAGCGCCGCCTGCAGCATGTCTTGATCGATAACCTGAATTTCCGTTTCCTCTGCGGCCCGCAGCGTGAGTTCGCGGGGCTCGCTTTCGAGCAGGCTGAATTCACCGATGATACTGCCCGGGCCGAAGTTCTGTAACGGCGCGTCTTCGTTCACCTTGGAAGAACCGACGAGCATGCCCGACTTGACGATGTAGAGCGTGTTCGCCTTGTCCCCTTCCAGGCAGACGTATTCTCCGGCAGAAAAACGCATTACAGCACCCCCCGGATATTCGTCTCGTAGCGCAGGGCCGCAAGGTAGTACTTGATCTTATCGGTATTCGGGGCGAACGCGTTGTCTCCGCTGGGCTTGAACCAGCCGAACTGCTGCACGCGGATCCAACCGGCGACGTCGAGCTTTAATCCCTGCGCGGTAAAGAAGGCGATCCATGCCGGCGCATCCATCTCTTGGGACTGGTCTACCGCAGAAAGCTTCACCAATAGGCGTTTCTGGTTTAAGTCCAGCGAGAACGGTTCCCAGTTGCCGCCTTTTTCGGTTGCGTTCAGGTAATCGACGAAAATCTGTAGCAGGAGCGGGTTCGCGATGCGTACCGCCGTCTCTTCGCCCTTGTTGTCCAGCACGAGGAACTTGCGGCGGGCGAGCGCCTTGAATTCCTCTTGGATGGTGGGCTTGGGAATCTTGGTAATCCACTGGAATTCTTTCGCTAGGTCCTTGAGCGCGTAGTCCTTTTTCGCTTCGAGGTGGCTGCAGAATTCGGCGAGGCTCTTGAGCGTGTTCTCGCAGCGCGTCTTGTGCAGCGCCTCTTTCAGCTTGCGGGTCTTGGACGAAAGGCTCTTGATGACGGCGAGCATCCAGAGGGGGAGCGTCTTGAGCTCCGATTCCATGCATTCTTCCGTGACGACGGTAATCGTGGAATCGCTTGTCGCTTCAATCGGGTAACGGAACGTCTCGTGTTCCAGGAGTGCCGCCACGCCGATCAGGTCGCCGGGGTGCATCTTGAACACGGTGGATTTGAGTCCGTTGGACCGGTCTATGGCCGCGAGTTCGCCCTCGTCGAGGATGATGATATTCCTCTTGCCAGAGTCCGGTGAGTATACAACAAAACCCGCCTTCACGTGAGACCGCGTAGGCGGGATAACTTTCTTTCGGGAATCCCCCGTTATCATCGGGAAATAGCCCTCTAAGCCTCTAATTAGGCTTCGCGCTCGTTGATACGGGCAGCCTTGCCGCGGAGGTTACGCATGTAGTAAATGCGAGACTGGCGGACCTTGCCGTTACGATCAATGACGATGGAGTCAATGCGCGGGGAGTTGACCGGGAAAACGCGTTCGACAGCCACGGCGCCGGACATTTTGCGGACGGTGACGGTCTTGGAGATGCCCGTGTTCTTCTGCTGGATCACGACACCCTTGAACGGCTGGATACGTTCCTTGGTGCCTTCAATAACCTTGACATTAACGGTAATGGTGTCGCCAGCGCGGAATTCCGGCAAGTCGGTCTTCACGTTTTCGTTGTGGATTGCTTCGATGTTCAGGGACATGTGTGTACCTCTTTTTATTTGTCGCCAAATTTAGCATTTAATTGAAATTTTTCAAGGATGTCGGGGCGTCTTTCCTGCGTTCTTTTTAAGGATTCTTGCCTCCGCCACTCAGAAATGTTCTTGTGGTGGCCCGAAAGCAGCACTTCGGGCACTTTTTTACCCTCAAATTCCTCGGGTCGGGTGTAGACCGGCCATCCCAGTACGCCCTGGGCGAAGGAATCGGTATCGCCGCTTTCGCGGTTGCCGAGCGCCCCGTCGATGAGCCTCACCACGGCATCGCTCAGGAGCATCGCGGGCAGTTCGCCTCCGCTCACCACGAAATCGCCGATGGAAATCTCCATGTCGACCTCGGTCTGGCGGATGCGGTCGTCGATTCCCTTGTAGTGCCCGCACACGAGCACCAGGTGGCTCTCCTTGGAAAGCTGTTCGGCAATCTTGTGCGTGAAGGGGACTCCGTCGGCCGTGAGGTAGATGACCTTGCCGCCATCTTCCTTGACTCCGGTGCTGCGGATAGCCTTGGCCAGCGGTTCAGGTCGGAGCACCATGCCCGGTTCGCCGCCGTAAGGGACGTCGTCCACCTGGCCGTAGTCGTTGATGGCGAAGTCGCGCAGGTAGACCGTGTTGAATTCCAGCAGGCCCTTGCTCTGGGCACGCCCCATGATAGAAGATTTCATGGGAGTGAACATTTCGGGGAATATGGTGATGCAGTCGATTTTCATTATGCATCTCCATCCGAGGGGGATCCCGCTTCGGTGCTGTGGTCTTCGGGGCAGAGCGCCCGCAGGTAACCGGCATCGCACACGATATAGCCGCCGTCCTCGTTGATTTCGAGAACGCAGTCGTCTATCCACGGGGCGAGGATGCGCTTCTTGCTGAAGGCTTCCTGGAACTGCAGGTCGAACTTGATGTCGAACGCGTCTACGCTCGGGAGTTCCTCGACGCGGACGACTTCGCCCACGTCACGCCCGTCCTGGGTATGGACGCGGAATCCTTCCAGGTCGTCGATATAGTATTCCCCTTCGGGGGCGGGGAGCCTCTCCGATTCGGGAATCATCAAGTCGGCATTGACGAAATGCGTCACGGATTCCGGCGTATCGTAACCCTTGAACTTCAGGAGCCAGATGGAATTCGCGAGCTTGGAATCTTCCAGCTCCAGGTCCACTTCTTCTCCGTTCGTCTTTTTCAGCCGCACGGCCTTCAGGCTTTCATGGCGCGTGAGGTCGTGGGTCAAGGGCATCGCCTTGATATATCCCTTGACGCCATGCGTGCGCATGAGCTGGCAGACGGTGATGTAGGCTTCGGATTCAGACATTTGCTTCAGGCGGGAGGTTGAAAGCGGACGTTGGTGTTAGACGGTTTCGCAGGGATAAAAAAAGTCCCGTGCGCGGGGCACAGGACCTTTTCAAAGCTTTTTGATTATGCTTCGGCCGGGGCTTCGGCAGCAGCTTCAGCCGGGGCTTCAGCGGCAGCAGCAGCTTCAGCAGCGGCGGCTTCCTTGGCAGCCTTTTCAGCTTCGATCTTGGCGAGGGCCTTCGGACCGAGCTTGGCCTTCTTGGCCTTTTCCGGACGCGGAGTGGCGACCTTGCCTTCGATGGAACGGCCGGCGCGGATTTCGTGGAAGAGGTCCATGATGCCGACCTTCTTCAGGAGGCTACGGACGGTGTCAGACGGCTGGGCGCCAGTCTGGAGCCACTTGAGAACCTTTTCCTGGTCGAACTTGATGTCCGGGGTCTTGGTGTTCGGGTTGTAGAAACCAACCTGTTCGATAAAGCTATCGTCGCGGGCCTTGCGGGAGTCGATGACCACGGCGCGGTAGATGGGGTTGTGACGCTTGCCGAAGCGGGCGAGACGGATAACGGTTGCCATTTTAACCTCTTTGGGGTTTCCCCGATTTTCGGGGGTGGATGTTTATTTTTTCGCCAAATATAACAATTAACATCTTGTGTGTAAAGGACGGAATGTAAAATTTTTCCGTTGTTTACAGACAAATTAACGTGAAAAATGCCGAAATTTGGCGATTTTTAATCAAAAATGACGTTTTTTAAGGAAAAGTCCCGGGCTTGCCGGGGCTTCTTGGGGGACAAAAAGGCCTTTTTTTGCGTTTTTTCCCTCTTTTTAAGGCTACAATGCAGGGGCTATCTGGCAGGGTTTGATGATCTTTTCGGCGAACAGCCTCCAGTTCGGGTCGCTGTAGATGCGGGGTAAGTCTGCCGGACAGTCTTCGCATTCCCAGGTCTTCGTCTTGACCTCGCATTCCAGGAATGCTTCGTTGTCTTCGGTGAAAGTCCCTCCCTCGGCTTCGCAGGAATCCCGGAATACTTCCGCGATATCGGCGACGTAATTGGCGGCGCTGCGGCTCAACGTTTTCGATACGGTGCTATCGTCCCTGGAGAGGTACTCAGCGTAGGTAAGGGTATCCTCTGCCAGTTCGCAGCTGATGTGGTCGCTGGTTCCCCAGTACATACTGGTTACCGTCCCGCTTTCCTGTTGGACCCTGTGAGGAAGGCACCACGTGGAACCGTCCGGATAATCGGGGCTATCGACGCACCAGTAATCGACCATGATCGCCCTGGTGATTGTGTTGCCTTCCAGCCAGCTTTCGGGGATGGAGTCCGTTTCGCTTGGCGGTTCGATACGTACATGCTGTTGTTCCTTGTTGTTGCCGGAAGCCTGCGAAAGGACCTGTTCCGGGGCGGACGCGTTATCGCTTGAGCAGGCGTACAGCGCGAGCGTGAAAAGCCCGCAGATAATGGTTTGGGTTGTGAGTTTCATATCTCCCTCCTTTTTAAGGATGTGTTTCGTAACGCGTCATGGCACAAAGCCTTGACGCCGTGTTTTTTTTGATTATGGTTTAATTACTTGTTCTTAATCTCGGCAGATGCCTACAATCAGTTCTACGTACTTTTTCCAGTTCGGGTCGACGTACTGCCTGCTTTCGTTCAGGTGCTCGGCGCTTTCCAAATCACAGGAGTGGACTTTCTGTCCTGCGGTTTTGCTTGTCGTGTCCGTCCCGAACAGCCCCCTTTCGGCGATGCAATCCGATTCGAAATCGCCTGCGCTCATGGAATCCGGCAAGACAAGGTACTTGTGTATCAGCGAATCGCCTGCATTGACGGAATAGACGAACCAGTTCGTCTTGGTTTCGCAGGTGAGCGATTCGAAATCGGTGTCGACATTTTTGTACAGCGTCCCGTTCTTCACCTTTACGCCCGGACTTCTGATGGTGCTGCTGGGATCGTCAATGATGTAGTAGTGGGACCAGTGAGCCGAGGTGTCTTGCGGTTTGGGGGCTATAAGCGTGTCGCTTGAAAGCCATACGGCGAGCGCGCTGTCGAGATTGGCGGTGATGGAGTTCGCCTGTTCGTCGGTGCCCGTGATTTTGGAATCGCTACAAGCTATCAGGAGCAGGGCGGCCTGCAATGTTGCCGTGAAGGCTAGAAATGTTTTCAGGAATTTCATACTCGATACTCCTATACTTGGCCAGTGAGCGGAAAAAGTTGAAGGTTCAGGCGGTAAACGCGGTCGATTTTCCGGCAGCCGTTCGCAAGGGCGATAATGCGCCTGCGGCAATGGTCGACTTCTTCGGAAATGCGCCTGAGCGTAAACAGGTCGACTCCCATGGTGACGCCCGAGATGTTGCGTTCGCTGGGGTCGACGGTGTCGATGGCCTCCTTGGCGAGGTCCGTCATTTCGCGGTTCATGGAACGCAGCGCAAGCGGGATGGCTTCGGTCGAACCGGTGATGGCCTTGTCCGTCTGGCGGTAAACGTTCTCGTCGGTTTCTTCGAGGAAGTTCGCCCTGGTGAGCATCGCGAGGGAATCGCGGACCTGCTGAGCGGTATAGAGGTGCCTGATCCTCTTGGCGATTTCGTTCGGGAGCGCTCCCGGCATGAGGGGCGCCAGTTCGCGGACGATGGAGTTGATTGCGGATTCGTAGTAGGCGAACGTATCGGCGTCGATAACGCGCGCCTTCTGCTCCTTGGCGATGCGTGTGAGTTCCTTGAAGGCCGCCTTCCTCTTTTCGTCGTTGGTGGCGTTCCCGAATTCCACCATCTTTTCAAAATAGGTGCGTTCGAATCCCGAAAGCTTCATGGCGTCCGCCACGCGGGGGAGCCCGACCCGGCTGAGGGAACTCTTGCCTTCGCATACGAGCTTGAGGTACGACGGCGAGGCGAATCCGGCGTCTTTCGAGAATTCGCGCCACGTGAACCCGGACTTCTTCTTCTCTTCGTAGAAGTCCTGCATGTAGCGTCGGTAATCTTGGTACTCGGTGATAGGTTTCATGGGTTCGTATCCTTTTCATTTCCAATATAGATTGAAAACGCATCAAAGTCAATAGTCTGTGATACAAAAACATTGATTTTTATATGAAAATGCAGAAAAATGTGATGGTGGAAAAATTATTTTTAATGAATGAAACAAGAAGGTCGCTATATGATACAGGCGGGAAAACCGAAGTCGTCCCGCCTGGGTAAAAGCCTTACTTTTTCTTCTTTTTCTTCTTGGGCGGCGTGTAGTTGGAACCGATGGTCCCGCCGTTGTTCTGTTTTTTCGCGAAGGCGCCGACCTTCTTGAACATTTCCTTCATGCCCTCGTACTGCTTGAGCACGGCGTTCACGCGGCCGATTTCGGTGCCGGAACCCTTGGCGATGCGGGCCTTGCGGCTGCCGTCGAGGATATCGGGCTTTTTCCTTTCCTTGGGCGTCATGGAACTGAGGACCGCTTCCACGTACACGAGCTGCTTTTCGTCAATCTGGTCGAGCGGGAGCTTGTTGAGTCCCGGAATCAGGCTCAAGATGTCCTTGATGCGGCCGAGCTTCTTGATGGTGCGGAGCTGGTTCAAGAAGTCGTTCAGGTCGAACGTGTTGTTGAGGATCTTCTTCTTCAGGTCCTTCGCGTCTTTTTCGTCGATGACCTGCTGCGCCTTTTCCACGAGGCTCACCACGTCGCCCATGCCGAGGATGCGGCTCGCCATACGGTCGGGGTGGAACAGGTCGATGTCGGGGAGCTTTTCGCCCACGCCGATAAAGCAGATAGGCACGCCCGTCATCTTCTTGATGGAAAGCGCTGCACCGCCGCGGGTGTCGCCGTCCATCTTGGAGAGGCAGACGCCCGTAAAGTTAAGCCGCTGCCAGAAGGTTTCGGCGACGTTCACCGCTTCCTGACCGATCATCGCGTCGGCCACGAACAGGATTTCGTCGGGGTGGACGGCTTCCTTCGCCTGTTCGAGTTCCTGCATCAGCTCTTCGTCGATCTGCAGGCGGCCCGCGGTATCGTAAATCACGAGGTCGAAGCCGTTGTCCTTCGCGTACTGGTAGCCGTGCTTGATGATTTCGACCGGGTTGCCCTGGCCTTCGTCGTAGACGGGGATGCCGATGGACTTGCCGAGCACCTGCAGCTGCTTGATAGCCGCCGGGCGGTACACGTCGGCCGCCACGAGGAGGGGCTTCCTCTTCTTCTTGCTGCGCATCCAGAGGGCGATTTTACCTGCAAAGGTCGTCTTACCGGAACCCTGGAGGCCCGCCATCATGATGCCCACCGGCGCGGGGCCGGAGAGGTTGATTTCCTTGGTTTCGCCACCCATGACGTTCACGAGTTCGTCGTGGATGATCTTCACGATTTGCTGACCGGGGGTCACCGAGGTGAGGACTTCGCTTCCGAGGGCCTTTTCCTTGACGGCCTTCACGAAATCGCGGGTCACGTTGAAGTTCACGTCGGCTTCGAGGAAGGCGCGGCGCACTTCGCGCAGCGATTCGGCGACGTTTTCTTCGGTAAGCTTGCCCTGCCCGCGCAGGTTCTTGAGAGTAGATTCTAGAGAGTCGGTCAGCTGTGAAAACATAGTGGGCACAAATATAAAAAAAGTAGACAGTAGAAAGTGAGCTCATAGCTCAGGGCTCACCGCTCACGGCTCAAAATATCTAAATTTGGGCTGCTATGAAACCCCTTAGTCAGCGTACCGAGACCTTTACCGATTCCGTTATCCGCCGGATGACCCGCATTGCGAATGCCTGCGGGGCCATCAATCTTTCGCAGGGATTCCCGGATTTCGACCCTCCGGAGGCGCTGACGAGGCGTTTGGCCGAAATTGCCCCCGCGGGGCCGCACCAGTACGCGATTACGTTTGGCGCCCAGAATTTCCGTGAAGCGTTGAGTGACAAGCAGTTACGCTTCAGCGGACTGCGCTACGACCCGCAAAAGGAGATCGTCATTACGTGTGGCAGTACCGAGGCCATGATGGCCTCGATGATGTCGGTTTGCAATCCGGGCGATAAAGTCGTGCTTTTTTCGCCGTTTTACGAGAATTATTCCGCCGACACGATCCTCTGCGGGGCGACTCCCGTTTACGTGCCGCTATCTCCCGTGGACTTGAGCTTCGATGCCGACGTTCTGGAGAGCGCCATGAAGCAGCCGGGCGTGAAGGCGCTCGTACTATGCAACCCCGCGAACCCGAGCGGGAAGGTCTTTACCCGCGAAGAACTCTCGATAATCGCCTCCCTGGCGGTAAAATACGACCTGTACGTGATTACGGACGAGGTTTACGAGCATATTATTTATGCG
>Ga0310786_10004830_pt1 | contig 18581 bp, 14 predicted proteins | sample AusTroGonzalo_MG_FD_203881 | JGI IMG/M metagenome (GOLD analysis project Ga0310786, IMG submission 203881) | Bovine rumen microbial communities from tropical cattle in Woodstock, Queensland, Australia - Gonzalo_03 (v2) (version 2) | ecosystem: Host-associated > Mammals > Digestive system >... | reverse complement strand
TTTTTTCTTTCGTTTTGGGTTTTTGCCAACCCTCCCCGTCAGTGCTTTCGCACTGCCACCCCGCCCAGGGCGGGGAATACAAGTAGATTTCGTAAGCGTAGCGCAGCGAAATCGTCACGGTATACCCGCAGACACCGTAGTGTCGAGGGAATTATTTGTTGTCCCACGATGTTCGTTTGAACATACCGAGACTTAAAATAAAATTTAACCACCAGAAATTCAGGTGGTCGGGGAGTTAGCAAATCAGTTAAGCAATGATTCCGCGGTCTTTATATATGCACCAACGGCCCCCCAACCTGTATGGTCAGGGATAATAACGATGCGTTTGCACCGGCTTAACTAAGGCCTGCTAAAGCCCCGAACCCATTTTTCCGGGTTCGTGTGAATTATAGCATAAAAATAAAAAATAGGAAAGTGTCTTTTTCGCTTGCGCTAAAATTTTTTAGATATTATAATATTTCCACTTGATTTTTGATATTGGTGTGCTATGCTGACACCGATTATCGATGTAACAAAGGCAAAAATGCTGGGGTGTTTTTATGGGAACTGATTGATTAAATGCGATTTAAAGGGGCTTAGTTCAACGGTAGAATATCGGTCTCCAAAACCGCGGATGAGGGTTCGATTCCTTCAGCCCCTGCCAGAAAAACAGAGATAACAAAACAGAATCGGGAATTTTTTAATGAAAAAAATATTAAATTTTATCAAAGCAGTCCGTTCAGAATGGTTCAAAATTGTATGGCCTGACCGTCAAACGGTTATTCATACAACGGGATTGATTTTGCTGTTTTCTGCGCTGGCTGCGTTATTCTTTTTTGTTGTCGATGGTATTTTGAACGCCTTGGTCGGCTGGATTTTCTAAAACGGAATACAAAGGGATGTGTCATGGATGAAAAAATGCAGTGGTTTGTCGTGAATGTTCATACGGGTTGCGAAGACAAAGTCGCACGCGAAATTCGTGAACAGGTTGATAAACGTAAATTAAATGCTTATTTTGGCGAAATTTTGGTTCCTACACGCGAAGTTTCCGAAGTTAAAGCTGGCAAACGCGTCAAAACAGAAAAGAAATTTTTTCCGGGCTATATCGTTGTTCAAATGGTTATGAATAATGAAACATTTTCCCTGGTTCGTTTAATGCCCCAGGTTGTCATGTTTTTGGGTCAAAAAGTTAAAAATCAATCTAAACCAATTCCTATTACAGAAGCCGAAGCGCGCCGTTTGTTAAAACAGGTCGAAGAAGGTTCGGTTATTACAGAAGATACTGTCTATGAAGAAGGCCAAGAAGTTCATGTAATTGATGGCCCATTTGCAAACTTTAATGGTATTGCGTCAAATGTTGATAATGTTAAACAAAAAATGACAGTGACGATTTTGGTATTTGGTCGTGAAACCAGTGTTGAACTGGATTTTGCCCAGGTAGAAAAGATTTAACCCGTTGGGTTGAATAAAACTGTGGTAGATGCGCCACATCGCACCACGACACTAACACTAAGGAGTGAAAAATGGCAAAAAAAGAATTAAAAGGGATTGTTAAATTAGTAGTCCCTGCAAAACAGGCGAACCCTGCACCTCCGATTGGACCTGCGCTGGGTGCTGCCGGTGTTAATATCGCAGAATTCTGCAAACAATTTAACGACAAAACAGCCGATAAAGAACCAGGAATGCCAATTCCTTGCATTATTACTGTTTATACAGACCGCAGTTTCGAATTTATTATGAAATTGCCACCTGTGTCGTATTATATTAAGAAAGCGTTGAAATTAAAATCTGGGTCTAAAAAACCAGGTCGTGATTTCGTTGGTACAATCACCAAAGCGCAAATCGAAGAAATCGCAAAAAACAAAATGCCTGATTTGAATTGTTCAACAATTGAATCTGCGTGCAATATTGTCGCGGGTCAATGCCGTTCTATGGGCGTAAAAGTGGAGGGCTAGGTCATGAAAGTTACGAAAAGAAAACAGACTTGGTCTGAATTAGACGCCAAAAAAGTTTATGAATTGGCAGATGCAATTGAAACATTGCGCGGTTTTTGTTCATCTAAATTTGATGAAACATTGGAAATCGCTGTTAAATTGGGTATTGATGTTGCAAAAGCAGATCAAAATATTCGTGGTATGTTGTCTTTGCCAAACGGTACTGGTAAAAAAGTGCGCATCGCGGTATTCACTGTGAATTCCCAAGACGATGCCAAGAAAGCCGGTGCAGATATTGTTGGTGGCGAAGAATTGATTGACAAAGTTGCAAATGGATTTTTGGAATTCGATCGTGTTATCGCAACACCTGATATGATGCCAAAAATGTCCAAGGTTGCACGTGTTTTAGGACCAAAAGGTTTAATGCCTAATCCAAAATTGGGAACGGTCACAAACAATGTTGCCGAAGCAATTGCCAGTGCGAAAGCGGGACAAATTGAATATCGTGCTGAAAAAAGCGGTATTATCCACGCTGGTATTGGTAAAATGTCTTTTGAAACATCTAAATTGGTCGAAAACGCAAACGCGTTGATTGAACAATTGAAAAAGATTAAACCTGCGTCCACCAAGGGACAATATATCTTGGGATGCAGTGTTGCAACAACCCAAGGCCCAGGTCTGAAGGTTGAAGTAAAATAATTTTATGGTGGATTTTTTCCACCATAAAAACAGATTTCTGTCCAAGACTGATGGTGTGATACAAATCACTTAATTCCCATCATAGACAAAGAAAAAATTCTTTGGGGCAGGAAACTAAGCCCCACCCGTGGGAAACCACAGATGGAAAGTTAACAAAAAGAAGCTTAAAAGGATATATAAAGATGAGACGCGAAGAAAAATCAGATTTGATTTCAGCGTTGCAGTCGTCCTTGAAAGAAGCAGACGGTGTTTTCGTCGTTGAAAACCATGGTTTGACAGTGCAAGAATTCGAAGCGCTGCGTAATGAATTACGCCCACTGGTTTCGTTGTTCAAAGTTGTCAAAAACCGTTTGATGAAATTGGCGTTGAAAGACACTGATTTCGATCCTGTATCTGATTTGTTGAAACGTCCAACCGCTGTTGCGATTGCAAAAGATGGATTGGCGGTCACAAAAGTTTTGGCTAAATTTGCCGAAGATCACCAAAATTTAACAATTGTTGGTGGTAAAATGGATGCAGAACTTCTGGATGTGAACGGCATTGTGCAATTATCCAAGCTTCCGTCTTTGTTGGAAATTCGTGGTACTATCGCACGTATATTGATAGAACCGGCATCACGTTTAGCGCGTGTTTCAGCAGAGTATGGAAAGAAACAAAATTAAAAAACTCAATAAGGAGTAAAAAATGGCAGATATTCAAAAAATAGTTGAAGAATTGTCAAAATTGACTGTTCAAGAAGCAGTTGAATTATCAAAAGCATTAGAAGAAACATGGGGCGTTAGCGCTGCCGCTGCGGTTGCAGTTGCTGCTGGTCCTGCTGCTGCTGGTGCTGCTGAAGAAAAAACAGAATTTGATGTTGTATTGGCAGACGCCGGTGCAAACAAATTGGCTGTGATCAAAGCAGTGAAAGATATCACTGGTTTAGGTTTAGGCGAAGCGAAAGCTTTGGTCGAATCTGCACCAAAAGCAGTGAAAGAAGCCGTTGCGAAAGATGAAGCTGAAAAAATGAAAGCAACATTAGAAGCAGCTGGTGCAAAGGTAGAAATGAAATAATTTCTATTGAAATATTCAGAATCGAAAGATTCAAAAAAATTGCATTAAATGCAATTCCGCCGCCCGCCAGGTTTTAATAAAAAAACTTCGGCGGGCACACAGGCGTAAAAAGGTGACAAACTTTTTTCGTTTGCAAAATAACAGAAGAGAACAATAAAAAGGATTCAGAACATGGCAGTTATCCAGAAACTTAGAAAATCTTTTGGTAAAAGTTTTTTGCAAACTCCGCTTCCTGATTTGGTTGAAATTCAGTACAATTCTTACAAGGACTTTTTACAGGCCGATGTTGCCCCAGAAAATAGAAAAAATATTGGGTTGCAAAATGTTTTCAAATCTATGTTCCCAATTAAAGATTATGCGGGAATCGCAGATTTGGAATTCATTGAATATACATTGGATAAACCTGTGTATAACGTCCAAGAATGTATGCTGCGCAATATGACATATTCCAGCAAACTGAAATTGAAGCTGAGATTGATTTTATGGGATATCGCAGAAGATGGCAAAAAAACATTACGCGATATCAAAGAACAAGAAATATTTATGGGCGACGTTCCGTTAATGACTGAACGTGGTAGTTTTATCGCCGCTGGTGTGGAACGCGTTGTTGTATCGCAAATGCATCGTGCCCAAGGTGTCGTATTTGGAACAACAAAAGAAGCAAAAGTTGCTGGGAATCCAGAAACATATACGGGACGTATTATCCCAGAACATGGTTCATGGATTGATTTTGAAGAATCCAAAGGCGTTATCTATGTTCGTATTGATCGCAGACGTAAAACACCTGCAACGGTGTTGTTGCGTTGTTTGCCGGCCGCAAGTGATGAAAAGAAATTTGCTGCTGATCCACGCAGAACAACAATTGCCGGTATGAGCGCCGAAGAAATCTTGTCTAATTTCTATAAACAAATTCCATTGGCGTTTGATGGTAAATTGTGGGTTGGTGATGTGTCCGCGTTTGCTGGGTTGGATAAATATCGTTTGAATTATGATTTAATAAACCCAAAAGATAAAAAAGAATTGGCAAACAAAGGCGATAGATTAAACGCAAAACGTTTGGCTAAGATTGAATCCACATCTAAAAAATTCGGTATTGTCCGTGATTCATTAATTGGTGAATATTTGTTCAGCGCTATTAAAAATGGCGATGATGTTTTATTCCCAGAAGGCACAGAAATCACCGAAGAAGTTTTGAACGAAATCGAAAAATTGGGTGTTAAAAATATTTCATTAATCGCGATTGATAACACTACAGTCACTGCACATATGCGTAATACATTGGTTGCAGATAAAACGACAAATCGTGAAGAAGCATTGATTGCTATATACGATTTAATACGTCCGGGTGAACGCCCAACGTTGGAAGCGGCAATCAATTTATTCTTGCGTCAAGGATTTGATCCGGCATATTACGATTTGTCTGCGGTTGGTCGTTTCAAGATGAACAAACGTTTGAAAATTGATTCTGGAAAACGTCCAGAAGATGAACGCACGTTGACCAAGGGCGATTTCTTGGCTGTGTTGAAAACGTTGACAAACATTATCGATCACAAAGACGTAATTGATGATATTGATAATTTATCAAATCGTCGTATCCGTGCAGTTGGTGAATTGTTTGAACAAATCTTCCATACCGGTATGTTGCGTATCGAAAGATTAGTTCGTGAAAGTTTAACATCTCCAAATATTGCAACAATGCAACCTCAAGATGTCGTGAATGCGAAACCTTTGATGGCGATGGTTGTTGAATTTTTAGGGTCGTCTCAATTGTCACAATTTATGGATTCTTATAACCCATTGGCCGAAGTAGAACACAAACGTTTGGTTTCTGCGTTGGGGCCTGGCGGTTTGAATCGTGAACGTGCGGGTATTGACGTCCGCGACGTGCACCCAACACATTACGGCAGATTGTGTCCTATTCATACACCCGAAGGTGCAAACATTGGTTTGATTTCACATTTGGCATCTTATGCACGTGTAAACCCATATGGATTTATTGAAACACCATATTACGTTGTTAAAAACAGCAAAATCACCGATGAAATGGTGTATTTGACTGCGGATGAAGAATTGGGTCATAAAATCGCCCAAGGAAACACCCCGACAACTGCGTCTGGCGTTTTATCCGAAGATATGGTGACGGCGCGTGTTGATGGTGAATTTACAATGGTTCCAAAAGAAGAAGTCGATTTAATCGACGTGGCCCCGCGTCAGGTGGTATCTATTGCAACTGGGTTAATCCCGTTTGTTGCGAACGACGACGCGAACCGTGCTTTGATGGGATCAAACATGCAACGTCAGGGTGTTCCATTAATGCGCGTTGAAGCGCCATTGGTTGGAACTGGTATTGAACGCGAAGTGGCACGTGATTCCCGCACGGGTAAGGTTGCAAAACACAGTGGTATTGTTGAATCTGTGGATGCAAATCGTATCGTGGTGAAATGTATGAATTCACGTAATGTTGTGACTGGTGTTGATATTTATAACCTTGAAAAATTTGGTCGTTCAAATGGTGAAACATTGATTCATCAAAAACCATTGGTTCATGTTGGTGACAGAATTTCTGCGGGTGATATTATCGCCGATGGTTCATCAATGAATTACGGTGAATTGGCATTGGGACGCAACGTTTTGGTCGCATTTGTGCCATGGCGTGGTTATAACTACGAAGACGCGATTGTGATTTCTGAACGTATTTCACGTGATGACGTTTACACATCTATTAAAATCGTTGAAAAAGAAATTAAATTGCGTGATACACAATTGGGCCCAGAAAGTTTCACACGTGATATTCCAAACGTCGGTGAAGAAGCACTGAAAAATTTGGATGAATCCGGTATTATTTATGTCGGTGCGCGTGTAAAGCAGGGCGATATTTTGGTTGGTCGTGTTTCACCAAAATCTGAAACGTTATTGACGCCCGAAGAAGCGTTGTTGCGTAACATCTTTGGTGAAAAGGCTTTGAACGTCAAAGATTCTTCGTTAAAGGTTGGACCAAACGAAGAAGGAACCGTTATTGGCGTGAACGTTTTGACACGTCATGGGGTTAAAAAAGACGACAGAACCCAAATGATTGAATTACAGAAAATCGAAAAAATCAACAAAGACCGCGATGAAGAAACATCTATTATCGAAAAAGGCTTTGCTGACCAGGTTTTCCAGTTGGCTGAAAATCAAACAATTTCTGCGGGTCAGGGCAGTTTGAAACCATTTATTGGTAAAAAATTGACCGCAGAAGTGTTTGAAGGTATCAAACCATCAGATATGAAAAAATTGGTGGTTTCCAACAAAGAAATTCAAGCGACTATTGACGAATTGCGCGAACAACATCTTTTGAAATTGAAAGATTTGAACGATCGCGCAGATGCTGAAATTGCCAAAGCAACCGAAAGCAATTCGTTGGCTGCGGGGGTTTTGAAAGAAGTCAAAGTTTATATCGCACACAAAATGAAATTACAGCCAGGTGATAAAATGGCTGGACGTCACGGAAACAAGGGTATCGTATCCAAGGTTGTTCCAATCGAAGATATGCCACATATGGAAGATGGAACCCCAGTCGATATCGTTTTGAATCCACTTGGTGTGCCAAGCCGTATGAATATCGGTCAGATATTTGAAACACACCTTGGTATGGCTGCACGTAGTTTGGGTCAACAAATTGGCGCTGTGCTTGACGAAGTCAAACAAAAACGTGCTGTGACCGACGATTTGCGTGCAATCATGGGTAAGATTTACGGTAAAGCAGTTGCTGAAAAGTTGGAAAAGATGACAGATACAGATGTTCGCGCAGAAGCGGCGCTGTTGAAAAACGGTGTTCCAATGGCAACCCCAACATTTGATGGTGCAACACCAGAAGAAATCAAGGCAATGTTGAAATTGGCTAAATTACCAGAATCTGGACAATTCACGTTGTATGATGGCGTCACAGGTGAAAAATTTGCACGTCCGGTGACTGTTGGTGTTATGTACATGATGAAATTGCATCATTTGGTTGATGAAAAGATTCATGCACGTTCAACTGGCAATTATTCGTTGGTCACACAACAACCATTATCTGGTAAAGCGCACATGGGTGGTCAGCGACTGGGTGAAATGGAAGTGTGGGCATTGGAAGCACACGGTGCAGCACACCTGTTGCGCGAAATGTTGACTGTTAAATCTGACGATATCGTTGGCAGAAATAAAATGTACGAAGCAATTATTTCAGGAAACAATGATATTCAAACCGGCACCCCCGAAGCGTTCAACGTTTTGGTGCGTGAATTGCGCGGTCTAGGTTTGGCATTAAACCCAAAAAAAATTGATTAGTGGCCGGGCCACGGACGATTGAAAAATCGTCCGCCGGCCACAAGGCACTTTTAGTGACTTAAAAGGAGCAGAAACACATGACAAATATGTTGCAAAAGATATTTGGACAAATAGAAACCAAGGAACAATTTGATGCGTTGCGTATTTCTATCGCTTCGCCCGAAGAAATTTTGTCTTGGTCACATGGTGAAGTTAAAAAACCGGAAACCATCAATTATCATTCCTTGAAACCAGAAGCCGAAGGTTTGTTCTGTCAACAGATTTTCGGACCTGTGAAAGATTATGAATGCGCATGCGGAAAATATAAACGTATTAAATTCCGCGGTGTTGTTTGTGAACGTTGCGGCGTCGAAGTTGGTTCATCAACCGTTCGTCGTGAACGCATGGGACACATTAAATTGGCGATTCCTGTGGCACACACTTGGTTTTTGCGTGAAGGTAAAATCGCAACTTTGTTGAATAATTTGCCACAAAAGAAATTGGAACAGGTTATTTCATATGATGCGTATATCGTGACCGAACCTGGGCTTACCAGTTTGAAACAATACGACGTCATCAGTGAAGATGAATACCAAGCGGCCGTTGAAGAATTCGGTGAAGATTCTTTCCATGTTGGTATTGGTGCCGAAGGTGTTCGTTCTATTATCGCAAATTTGGATATGGGTGATGAAAGAACACGTTTGCGTGCAGAATTGGCAGAAACTAAATCCGAAGCCAAACGTAAATCAATCATCAAACAATTGAAATTGGTTGAATCTTTCTTGGATTCTAAAACAGAACCACAATGGATGTTGCCGGATATTATCCCAGTTATCCCACCAGATATGCGACCATTGGTCACATTGGATGCGGGACACGTTGCGGCATCTGATTTGAACGATTTGTATCGTCGTGTTATTATACGTAATAATCGTTTGAAAAGATTTATCGAAATGCATGCGCCTGAAATCATCGTTCGTAATGAAAAACGCATGTTGCAAGAAGCGGTCGATTCATTGTTCGATAACGGCCACAAGGCACGTCCGATGGTTTCTCAAAACCGTCGTCCATTGAAATCGTTATCTGATTCTTTGCGCGGGAAACAAGGTCGTTTCCGTATGAACATGTTGGGTAAACGTGTTGATTATTCAGGACGTAGTGTTATCGTTCCAGGACCAACCCTTCGTATGCACCAGGTTGGTTTGCCAAAAACGATGGCATTGGAATTATTCAAACCATTTGTGTTTGCTAAATTGATGGCTGGTGATTACGCGAATACTTTGAAAACAGCACGTAAAATGGTCGAAAATGGCGAAGACATCGTATGGGAAATTTTGGAAAAAGTTATTTATCAACACCCTGTATTGTTAAACCGTGCGCCATCATTGCATAGATTGTCATTGATTGCGTTTGAACCTGTATTAATAGAAGGCAAGGCAATTCGTTTACATCCATTGGTATGCAAAGGATTCAATGCTGACTTTGACGGTGACCAGATGTCTGTGCACGTTCCTATTTCATTAGAAGCACAATTAGAAGCACGCACATTAATGTTATCCACGAATAACGTGTTGTCGCCTGCAAACGGTGATCCTATGACTGTGCCATCCCAAGACATGGTATTGGGTATTTACTACATCTCTTTGATGGATGGTGAACACGATGAAAAGAAATCACCACGTTTTGCAAATATGGACGAAGTGCAATTGGCATTGGAAAACAAAACAATTACATTGCATACACCAATTTATGCACGTGTAAATGGCAAAACATACGCAACAACTGCGGGTCGTATGATTTTGGGTGAATTGTTGCCAAAATCTGACAATATGCCATTTGATTTGGTGAACAAAGTTATGCCAAAGAAAGCCATCGAAAAATTATTAGCAACCGCATATGAAAATTGTGGTGACAAGGCTATGATTTTGTTGGCTGACGCGTTGAAAGATACTGGTTTTGAACAGGCTGCACGAAGTGGTATTTCTATTGGATTTAACGATATCGTTATTCCAGAAGAAAAAGAATCTATGATTGCAGAAGCAACCAAAGGTGCAGAAGAAATTGAAACGCAATATCAAAACGGTTTGTTGTCTGGTGGTGAACGTCACAATAAACTGATTGATTTGTGGCAGAAAACAACCGATAAATTGGGTGATTTGGCATACGCTACGTTGGGTAAAACATCTGGTGAAAATTGGAATTCAATTCACATGATGGCTTTGTCTGGCGCTCGTGGTTCCAAAGGTCAGATTCAACAGTTGGCAGGTATGCGTGGTATGATGCAGAAACCAGACGGTTCAATTATCGAAGTTCCTATTATTTCGAACTTCAAAGAAGGTTTGACCATGTCTGAATACTTTACATCAACCCACGGTGCACGTAAAGGTATGTCTGATACGGCTTTGAAAACTGCATCTGCAGGTTATTTGACACGTCGTTTGGTTAATTTGGCGTTAAACACAGTTATCACAGAACACGATTGTGGGACACATGAATTTATCACTGCAAAACCAGTGTACCAGGGTTCTACATTGTCTGTGCCATTGGGTGACGTGGTGTTGGGGCGGACGGCTGCACATGATATCGTGCATCCTTTGACCAAAGAAGTGATTGTCCCAGCGGGTGAATTAATCACCAAAGCAGCGGCACGTCAAATCAATGAATCTGGATTGCCATCTGTTGATGTGCGCAGCGTTTTGACATGTCAAAGTGACGGTTTGTGTGCAAAATGTTATGGTATGGATTTGTCGCGTAATGCGTTGGTTCATGTTGGTGAACCGGTTGGTTTGATTGCTGGTCAATCCATTGGTGAACCTGGAACCCAGTTAACGTTGCGTACCTTCCATATTGGTGGTATTGCCGAAGGTGGTTCTGAATCACACTTTATTGAGATGCCGGTTGCCGGAACAATTAAATTGAACAATGTGAACACAATTACAAATTCTGCAGGTCGTGTCGTCGTATTGTCACGTACTGGCAAAATTGCAGTTGTGAACAAAGACGGCAAAGAATTGTTTAGCTGTGCGTTGCCATACGCATCTATGTTGGTTGTAAATGAAGGTGATAGTGTCGAAAAAGGACAAAAGGTCGCCGAATGGGATCCATATTCCAACACGATTATTGCCGAAAAAGATGGTATTGTGTCGTTCAACGATTTGATTGAAAATGTTTCATATCAAGAAGAAGTTGATTCTATGACCGGTATCGTTTCACGTAAGGTTATAAATTGGAAAACAAATACCAAAAAAGCGCTTAGCCCATCTATCCGCATTGTTGATGAAAACGGCAATGTGATTTCATTGGGTGGTAAAAAAATCGCAGAATATTTATTGCCAACATATTCTATATTGAGTGTGTCAAACGGTGATAAAATACATGCTGGCGATATTTTGGCGCGTATACCTGTGCAATCTAAAAAGACAGGCGATATTACCGGGGGGTTGCCGCGCGTCGAAGAATTACTGGAAATTCGTCGTCCTGCAAATCCTGCATTGTTGGCTGAAATTGACGGAACGGTTGAATTAGAAGATGCGAAATCGAAAATCATTATTCGTATCGAACCAAATGACGGGACTGCGCCGGTTGAATATGCTGTGCCAAAAGGAACGAATTTATTGGTTCGCAGTGGCGATGTAGTACGTAAAGCCGATAAATTGGTCGATGGTGATTCTGTACCGCAAGATATTTTGCGTATATTAGGTCAAAAAGCATTGGCACAATTTATGGTCGAACAAGTGCAACAGGTTTATCGTTTACAGGGTGTGTCAATCAACGACAAACATATTGAAATTTTGATTCGTGAAATGACACGTCGTGTCGAAGTCAGTGATCCTGGTGATACGAGTTTCATCAGTGGTTCTGTGGTTGATCGCGTTGATTTTGAAGAAGAAAATGCACGCGTTGCCAAAGACGGCGGTCGTGTCGCGGTCGCGTCCCAGGTGTTGGTTGGTTTGACACGTGCGTCATTGACATCCAGATCGTTCATATCTAATGCGGCGTTCCAACAAACAACAAAAGTGTTGGTTGATGCGGCAATCAGTGGTTCAACTGATAAATTGATAGGTGTGAATGAAAACTTGGCTGTTGGACGTTTGATACCTGTGGGTACAGGTGCATATGTTCGTCGTGTTCGCGAAATCGCGAAGGAAGAAGAACGTGCCGAAAAACTGGCCCGCGATGGCGCACAACAACAATTGTTGGATATTTAATTGATAACAACAATAAATGCCCGGCATTTTGCCGGGCATTATTTACAAAATGAATGAAATACCTGCGATTTTTTGTGATATAGACGGCGTTGTCACGCATAAATTTGCGGTGCCGGATTATGACCATTTTGGTGAACCAAATTTGGATGTTTTACCAGTGCTGGAAACGCTGGGGCGTGATTTTACATTGGTTTTTATCACAGGACGCTGGGCAATGGGCCAAGAAAAAGTTGAAAAATTTTTGAACGATTTATTGCCGAACGTTAAAAAGCGCGTTTTTTGTAAACCACATGATTATCCAGGGACAACCGCGGAATATAAATTGGCGACGATAATTGCGTTGGAAAAGCAGGGTTTTAAGTTTCATATGGGGTTTGATGACCATAGTGCTGTGGTTGGTTTGATGCACAATCACGGTATGTTTATTGCCCAGGTGTTAAGTGACTAATTTTTTGCTTGCAAATGGGTAAAAATTAAATAAAATTAGAGATTGTAAAATAAAAGGATTATGAAATGGCAGTTCCAAGAAGTAAAACAAGCAAAGCACGTTCTGCACAACGTCGTTCACACGATGCATTGACCGCTATGCCGGTCAGCGTGTGCAAAAAATGTGGCGAAAAGAAACGCCCACATCATGTTTGCCCTGCGTGCGGATCAAAATAATCTTTTGATGAAAGATTAAAGGGAATAAAATAGGGCGCGGATGTTTTATCCAAAGCCCTTTTTCATTGAAACCATGTCACAAGAAAAAAGAATTATTTCAATTGATGCAATGGGCGGCGATCATGCGCCAGGTGTCGTATTGGGCGGAATAAATCAATATTTATACCAATACGGCGAAGATAGCGTGTTTTTCCGCGTATTCGGCAAAGAAGAAATTTTACGCAATATGTTGCGCAAATTTCCACGTGTCGCGCGCAATTGTGAAATAATTAACGCTAATGATGTTATATCTGGCACAGACAAAGTGCGCGATGTAATTCGTCATGCCCAGGATACATCAATGTATATGGCGATTAAAGACGTCCGCGAAGGTAATTCGTCTGCGGTTGTATCTGCGGGGAATACGGGTGTGTTGATGGCGCTGTCTAAATTGGCGTTAAAGACAGTTGATGGGATTTCGCGGCCTGCGATAACAACTATGTTGCCGTCGGGAAACGGTGATACGCGGGTTGTCGGGTTGGATTTGGGTGCGAATGTTCATTGTGACGAAGAAATATTGTTTGATTTTTCTATATTGGGCAGTGTTTATGCCGAAATCATCGGTGGAATGAAACGTCCGCGTGTTGGTATTTTGAATATCGGCGAAGAAGGGACTAAGGGCAGTGAATCATTACAACGTTTGAACAAAGTGTTATCAGAACACGTCGATGAATTGCCATACGAATACATCGGATTTGTAGAGGGAAATGATGTCACCGCTGGAAACGTTCAGGTTGTCGTCACAGATGGCTTTACAGGCAATGTTATGTTAAAAACGGTCGAAGGTACCGCCAAAATGATTTCGCGCATTGTAAAGGCAAATTATAAGCGTTCAATCTTGGCAATATTGGGGACATTCTTTTTGATTCATTTATTTAAACGGTTAAAGAATAAAATTGATCCACGTTCGTACGCGGGCGCCGTGTTTTTGGGATTAAATGGATTTTCAATCAAAACGCATGGAAATTCAGATGCACTATCGTGGGCACATGCGCTGGAATATGCGGTGAATTTATCAAAATCTGATTTTTACGGCAAAATTCGTGAACGAACAAACGCATTGGCAAAGATTAAGGCCGAATTAAAAAGTTCCGATGTTGATGAATAATTACAAAATAATAAAAAAACACCGCCAATTCGGCGGTGTTTTTATCCGATTATTCTGATACCCTAATACAACCTGTTGGATTAGATGTTGTATTGTGCGGTCAGAGTTTCTTCTTCTTTATAGCAACCACGTTGCGTTTCGTTATTCGTATCCACGTACGTACGTAATGTATAACCTGCGTCCGTGTCACATGTGCAAGACGATTCCCCAAATGATCCACGTGGTGAAACTGCTGCTACTGTTTGTGTGCCATTCGGGGTAAATTGGTCATTTACTATTTTTAGAACTGGCAATGTTCCACATGGTTTACACGAAACATTATTATTTGAATCTTCTTTGAGATAATAATTTTCGTCACAAATCAACGTAAATAATTTCACCCAATCTGCCATTGCACGCAATGTGAATTGCCCAGAATCTGTTGGTTTGCTGCCCGATACAGACATACATGTTTGGATTTCTGTGCGGCATGCATTCATTGCTGCCTTAGACGCGGAAGAATCAGGGTTTTTATCATCATAATTGTTTGATGATAAACATGATGATACTTCGCTTTGGCAATCTTCGGCATAATCAGACAAAATTGTATCCTGTTGATTTTTGATTTTATTCAACACAGTGTACAAATATTGACGAACAACATCATTATTTGGTTTATATACTTTCTTAGAATTAGATGTGTCAAATGTGTATTCTTGACATTGTTTCATCGCAGATGCACACATACCCTGAACTTTGTCATTGCTATCAACATATCCAACCTTTTGCAACAAGAACGTTGCAATATCTGACCCGTTTTGAGACGACGGTTTGTTATAATTGCTTTTCCATTGACCCAATTGATAATCTATGTATTGGTTCAAATTTTCATCTTTGCCACCGCCCCATGCGTTTTCTGTGCTGTCTGATGGACCATAATTCCATGTTGCATACAAATCATACATACCTTTACTGGTCCAAGTGTCCATATTGTTTTGGGTAATTAATTCAGTATTCACGACTGTTCCGCCAGGCATACCTGGGGTGCCACCTTTGACGATTTCACCGCCAGATATATATTTACCGGTTGGATCCAGGCATAATTCATAATCGGCGCCACAAACATATTCGTCCTGCATACAGGAATCAATCGCCGCGACACAGCTACGGAAATCATATGAATTCTTGTTTTGTGCCAACATCAAACGTGCCTGTTGCAAGATAATAGCAGCATTACGGACGTTTTCTTTCATTTCCGCATTTGCATCATTCAAATTGCGTTCATACGCCATACATTGTTTATCAATTTCCAAATCGTATGAATTAGTAATGATGTTTGCTTCTATGCCCTGGGCCGTGCAAGAATCCAAAACCGTAGATTTGCAACGTGCCGCCGCAGTTTTATACAATTGTTCGCCACGTTGATTTGTCACACTGGTTGTGTTGGATTTTGTCCCAGTATTCAAGAACGAACTTAAATCAAATGCAGATGACAAATCGAAATCTAACAATCCCGATAAATCCATAGAAACACCAGTTCCCGACACGTATGATGACGAAGACGTCGGGGATGTCGCATCAATAATTTTACGTTTAATCGCATCCAAACTGGAATTTAATTTTGATTGATCTTTGTTGGAACTAAGCGCCACTTCCGCCTCTGTTTCAGCGAACAAAGATGTCACCTGGTCGGCGGTCAACCCAATATATTTAATTTTGTTAACTGTGTCTTGGAAATCAGATGACGCCGCGGCCAATGCTTCTTCGACCTTTTGATAATTTTTCAGGTTTTTGGAACATGAACAACGACCTTGGTTGTCGTCCAACACATTGCAGTAATTATCCATACATGCCGCATATTGCGCCTTGCAATAATCGGTCAATTGTGCAATTGCATCCAAATTAGACGTTGTTGTTTGGATATCTTGTTCTGTAATCACAGGCGTCGCAGATGATAAACGCGTGGCACTGACACGACGTTGAGATGTGACGCCAACACGTGACGATGAACCTGTATCGGATGTCGGATTATACAATGAATTTCCAGAATCATTAAGGCGTGTCACATAACCGACGGTGTTCGCCTTGTTCGTATATGCCACAGCACCATTTTTGCCGACACTGGTGCGTGCGCGAACCGCTGGGGATGTTTGTTGCGCCGTTTGTCTGGACCGGGTTGTTGTCCCAGAACGTGATACGGTTGAACGTTGCGCCGTTTGTCTGGTTGGTGTTACCGCCGTCCGTGATACAGTTGCACGATTTGTGGTTTTTCTGGTATCCGCAGTTGTGCGCGTTGCCCCAGAACGTGACGTTGTCGTTGAACGTGTGTTTGTGCGCGCCGCAGGTTGCGCAACGTCTTGCGTTTCAGACGCGTCGTCGATTGCATCAATCATTTCGTCTGTATATTCGACAATTTCATCGTAATATACGGGTGCAACCTCAGCAAATGCGGGCAAAACCAACAAACTGCTTAATACGGCAAAAAATCTTTTCATGGTAAATCCATCCTTTCCTTAGTTTATACGATATATTTTACCATACATGGCAAAATCAAGCAAGCCCAAAAAACAGATTTTTATTCGGAAATTTTTATGTTTGGACGAATTTTACGCAAATTATTCAAAGATTCAGATTGTGTTTTTGCAAAATCAGATGGATTCCAAATTTGAAAACTGTTTCCGCGACCAACAAAAAGCGCGGTTTCGTCGATATTTGCGTGCTTTAACAAATCGGCCGGAATTATAATACGGCCTGTCACATCAAATTGCAAAGGGCGTGCATCTGCGAACACCAATGCAGAAATATTATCTAATTCGTTGTCAAATATTCCCATTTTATCGGTTGCGTTTGCTATTTTTTCCATGCGGGACATGGGCAGACCTTCTATACAATTATGCGTGAAAGAACGGTAAAGCACGACGCCGGCAAAATTTTCATTATTCAACGAAGAACGAAAGGCAGCAGGCACAGAAATACGTCCCTTGGTATCCAAACGATTTTCATAACACGAAAGAAATAAACCCATTTTGTTTCCCCGTTTTTGTCGTTGTCATTTCGTTCTTCGATTGTGAACATAGCACAGTGTTTTATGGTTGTCAATGACAAATGATAATTCTTTCGTGGGATTTTATGGTTTTATAAGTAAAATCAGCATTTTTGAAAATATTTTTAAAATAAATGCATTTTGTGCTTGACGTGCGATTCGTTTTTGTTCTAAGATGTTTGTATAGACAAGGGAAAGGATAAGTCAAAACCCCGGAAAACCAAATAAAACTGGAAATCTGGGAAAAAATAAAAAAACTGAAAAATTCAAAAATAAAAATTGTAAATACATTCGTAAATACAAAAATTTGAATTTTTTATACAAATTGAAAGGAAAACAAAAGGGGGGACCACATGCCAAAAAACATAAAAGAAATCATGATTGCTTTGAACCAAGTATTGACCACAACAGTATGGGTTAATGCCGATCGTCAAATCGTTTCATTAAGTGATGAATTGCACATTGGTAAAAACAATGCGCCACGTTCAATCGAAGATTTATCACGTGCATCATTGATTGGTGCATACGTTTCATTGCAAATCAGAACAGACAATTTTGATGTTGCGGCCGAAACATTGGATACATCCGCATTGGCATTGCGTGTGAAAGAAATGGTCTTTGCAGAGGCGAAAAAGATTATGGACGCCGGCGAAGTCACAGAAAAAACACGCGATCGCAAAGCCGCATAATCGCACGAGTTTCCGCTTTTGCGGAAGGAAGGGAGTCCCGCCATGGTTTATTTCATGGCGGCACTTTTTTTTATTTCAGAATATAAATTCCCCGCCTGGGGCGGGGTGGCATCGATAGAGCGCCAGCGAAAGAGATGACGGGGAGGGTTGAATTTTTTTAATTATAATTTATCCAACCCTCCCCACCACTTCGTGGTCCCCCCCCGCCCCAGGCGGGGAATACGCACTCTGGAATTAATTTCCTAAATCAAATGTCCAACCCACGAATACATGGCCCCGTTTTGTTGGTGCATCGGTTGGTGTGGTAATCGACCCACCATATGTGCATTGTGTCTGTTGTGTTTGATTGTTTCCTGCACCATATCCAGACCAATCAATCGTAATTGTATTCGCGATACATTGGGCCGAGGCGCCTATGAGGCTGAACAACGCGGACCGGATACCGGAATTGTTCCGGACGTTGGACGCGCAGCGGTCCGCACAGCGGCTCGCGCAACTGCCAGCGCCGCCGTTGTCGTAATTGAACACCCACGCAGCCGACAAATTGGTGGCAGAACCCCCCGATGGCGTCCATGTTGTCGGTTTACACCAACAATAACGACCCGTTGTTGATGTGGATGCCAAATTACTATTTGCCGGTAATGTACTTGGCGTTGTGTATGCATAATTATCGGTATTACCCGGAACATTATTACAACTGGCTATGCCGCCCATTGTCCCCGTTGTTGTCCCCGATGTCCATGTGACGGACCATGACCCCGCGACCATGGATGAACCGTTTGATGATACCCTGTTATTATCGTGTGAATGATATTCTATGCTATTACCATTTTGATTTGGTAATGTCGGTGTGTTTTGTGTGGTGCTTTTTGTGTATCCGGTGGCACATGTGAAATCCAT
>Ga0310786_10004829_pt1 | contig 18581 bp, 14 predicted proteins | sample AusTroGonzalo_MG_FD_203881 | JGI IMG/M metagenome (GOLD analysis project Ga0310786, IMG submission 203881) | Bovine rumen microbial communities from tropical cattle in Woodstock, Queensland, Australia - Gonzalo_03 (v2) (version 2) | ecosystem: Host-associated > Mammals > Digestive system >... | reverse complement strand
GGGCGCGAATGTCGACAATACACACATCAACAACGCTGGCACCGACCAGGCCGCGTACTGGGTGTGGTATGATGCGCTCGCCCGCGTCGCCGCCGGCGAGAACGCCGCCGAGGGCAGCGCGGCGAAAGTTCAGGCAGATGTCCTGAAGGGCATTACCGAGGGATATCAGGGGAAGATTGGCGTTGACGGCGTGGCGGACAATCTCCCCTGGCAGGTTACGGACGAAATCATCAACGCTGGTGCAGCTCCGAATGCGTTTTGGGATACGCCGGTCTCCAGCGGCTTTGACTACGCCAACGACGCTGTCGTCGCCAATGTCGCGGCGACAACGAATGCGGACGGCACGGTGACAATCTCCGGCGTCACGATGCGCATCTTGAATCCCAACAACTACTACAAGGCGGTCATTGACATCATCAGCGCGGACTCGGCGACGACAAACCGCTACTATTCCTACTACAACTACGACATCGGCGGCGCGGGCAAGGTGTCCGGCGATCTCGTCGATCCGAATGAACCCGGTTTCCTTGACGCTGACAAGGGCAAGGATGCAGTTGTGGCGGCAGACCTCGAAACGCTTACGATTCCAGCAGGCGGCAGGGCCGAAGTATGGATTGCCGAGGCCGACGCCGGCACTTGGCAGGTGGGCGCGAACGAACCCTGCTCGCCCAAGTATCCCGTCGAATGGTGGAGCGAGGTTCTGCTTGATGACGACTGCTCTGATGCTTTGACTTGGACGCTTCTCACTCAAGCGGTCACGACGACCAATGTCGTCGACGGTGCGATTTACTTTTCCACGACCGGCGCAAACGCCGACAACACTAAAAAGAACTTTGGCTACTACCCTGCGAGGTTCTCCTCCGGCATGGGCGCGGGGCGCTACCGCATCACCTGCAGGGCGAAAATGGATTCCGGCACCGTCAACTTCGAGCTGGGCGATTCCATCCACAACACCACGACGCTCTTCAACAACAAGACAACGGTTCTGTCCTTCTCTGGCACGACGGTGACGACCTACAATTCGACAACGCCCATGGTGACGGTTGACGAGAACGGCGATGAGCAGAATGTCGTCAACAAGCTCCGCTGGATGGACGTCGATATCATCCTCGACCGCGACAACGACCGGGCGCAGATTTCCATCGGCGGCAGCGACTATGTGGAATACAGGAATGCCGCGCGCATGCCCGGAGATGAGTTTGATGGCCGGACGTGGAATTATTTTGGCATCACCTGCCCCGGACAGCAGTCGTCCTACGGCTACATCGACGATGTGAAGATCGTGAAACTTGCGCCAGTCGTGTATCCGACGGTAACGGCAACGGCGTCCATCGTCGGCACGCCGGAGGGAACGCTGACGATCAACGGCTATGCGACGAATGCGCTGACGATCTACAGTGGCGGAGACTTTGCGATAAAGGCGTCCGCCAGCAACCCGGACTGGTTTGCGTTCGTCTGCTGGCGCGATGGAGACGGCAACGACGTCTCGTCCAATGCCACGTATTTCGTCGGTATGGCAACAGAAGACGTTTCTGCGGCGGCCATGTTCCGCACTTATGGCATAGGCGAGCCACGTGTCACGAAGTGGGATTTCTCGGACTATTTAGCGGGTGCTGTGACGGCCACGGCAGCCGAGAGTCAAGAATACAGCGGGCTTGAAATATTCCTCGCGTCAGGTGACACGCTCGCGGCAGACGGGTTGCACTGGGGCAATGTCGGCTCCAATAAATCTGGAACATCGGTCGGGGAGTCCGGGCGACACATTGAGTGGACCGCTCCTTATGACGGTTCGGTCACGATAACGTTCCAGGTTGGTTCCATTGACACCGGCAAGAAAGTCTATCCCTATTTGATGGTGGCGACCAACGAGCAGGCAATGGTCACGTCTGGCGCGTATGCCCAAATGCAGGCAAACTCCGTCGATGCGGATTTCACGCTGACTTTTGACGTCACGGCTGGGACGCTCTACAAGATCTACGCCTACTACTACAATCGCAACAGCACCGTGACGATAAGCGACATAACCTACGTCTACGGTTTTGATTTCGATGTCGACAGGCACAACTTCGTCTGGAATCCCGCCGTCGCGGAGGGCGCGTGGAACAACTCCGCGAACTGGCTCTACGATGGCGTCGTCCCCGCCACGACCTATCCCAGCGAAGCCTCTCGGGATGTTGCGGCCTTCAGCAGCGAGGCAACCGTGACGCTTGCCGCGAATGCCACGGCTTCGAATGTCTTGTTCAACTCCGCCGTCACGCTCACTGGCGGCTACGGCATAGCTACGACGATGGTTGCGGGCGAAGGCGCGGTTACGCTGAACAATTCGGGATTTGACAGCCTAAGCGGCAAGGACATTGTCATCTCGAACGACCTCTGGGTCGTGGGAGTTGCAACCAATTGGGTGAACCAGAACAATGCCAGCGCGTACATCTACGGAAACTTGAAGGGGAATGGCATTATCAACCTTCATAATTCCAGCCATACCTACAAAGGCGCAAAACTGTATGGAAACAACATGGACTTTGCCGGCGAGGTGATATACGATGGCGGTTCAAGCAGTCGCCGCTATCAGCGTTGGGACAGCGGCAATGCGACAAGCTCCAATGCATTTTGGCGGGTGGAGAGCGGCGTGCCGACTGGAGGGGTTAGCAACAACGATGGCGACATGATGAACAGCAGCGGAACGTATTATTTCGGCGGGTACAGCGGCAACTGGTGGCATCGCAGGTATTCCAACAACTATACGATGGAAATTGGTGCAGTCAATCGCGACAGCGATATCAGCATTTACACCTACACCGATGCACCGAACATCACCAAGGTCGGCACTGCTAATCTGACCCTGGGCACGACGAATATCAAGAACCTTACGATCAACGGCGGATCGGTGACGATGCCAATCGGCATCGCCCCTAACGTCCTCGCAATGGCGGCGGGTTCCAGGATCTGTGTCCCCGGCGATGCTGCGTGGGCGGCAGGGACTTCTACAAATCTCTTTTCATACGCAACGCTTTCGGGTGTTGACATGGATGCGCTGGCGAAGCAGGTGAAGGTGACAGGGCTCGCCATGGGGCTTTCCGCGAAGGTTTCGGCGGAGGGGAATGCCGTCGTCGCCACGATAAAGCGCCAAGGCGCTGTTGTAATAGTGTTCTGATGCGGGGTTGTCGCTCCCTCGGTGACGTCCTTCTGCTCATGCGTGACGCGAAACAGCGGATTCCCGACGCTATTGTCCGACATTCTTGCGGCTTTAGAGGACAACCAGTAAGATGTTCTGCTTCTTGATGTTGTCATATTCAGACAAGGAGAAATGCAAATGAAAGACGGCAAAGAACTATTCGCGAAATTAATCGAAATCATGCAAGAGGATATTGCTGATTTCGAGCAAAAGTACCAAGGACGATTTGCGGAACAGCCGCACGTCGGGCTTGGAAATCGCAAGACGCGTTGCGTGAACGAGGCGACGCTTCCTATTATCACATGCCACCCCTCATGCCTCGAGAAGTGCGCTGGTACGTGTTATGTACTCGCGATTTGCACGAAACCTCGCCCCAGCTGTCGCAAGTGCGAGGCGAAGAACACGGTCCTTCGTCGGATTGACCCGAACGCCTACTACGAGCACTTTTACCGTGAGGCCGAGCGGCTCCGCCTCCCGAATCGCCTTTCCGATGGCGGCGACTTTGAGAATGAGGCGCAGGTAGCGGCTTGCATTGCCGCCGCGCGTCGCCACCCGACCGTCCACGCTATCCTTTACACGAAGCGGCGCGAGCTTCTCCCGTCGCTCGTAAATCGGCCCGCCACGCTTCATGTCCGCTACTCGTCTTGGCAAGGCGACGAGGAGGGCGAGGCGTACGCCCGCTCGCTCGGACTCAACGTCACGCATGTGGTCTGGGACGGATCGGGTAACTGCCCGTACCAGCACTCACTCGCCAAGTTCAATCTCCGCAAAAAGGCACTTGCGGCAGCCTTCCGCGCACAGGGCATTCCCGCGAAGGAGGCGAACAGGCGCGCCGAGCGCGCGACAGAACAGGAAGTCCACGTTTGGCACTGCCGGGACTGCGCCGCGCACGGTACAGGATGTTGTGGAGCGGGAGACATCCGATTCAACGTCGTTGGCGAATCCGGTTGGGCCGAACGGGCAGAGTCAAGAAAGGAAGGTCAGAAATGAAGACATCCGAAAAGTCGCCGATTGGCGCAATCGTAGGCGATGTCGTTGGCTCGCGCTACGAATGGCACAATGTTAAGACTAAGGATTTCCAGCTCTTTGGCGCGGGATGCCGTCCGACTGACGACTCGGTTATGACGCTCGCCGTCGGCGAAGCGCTGCTCGAGCACCGGCGTACTGGCGGCGACCTTGAGCGCCTTGCCGTCGAGAAAATGCAGGAGTGGGGGAGGCGTCATCCGCACGCAGGATACGGCGGCGCGTTTCGCCGCTGGCTCGCGGTCGATAGACCAAAGCCGTACAACTCTTGGGGTAACGGCGCTGCGATGCGCGTGAGTTTGTGCGGTTGGTTCGCGTCGACGCTGGACGAGGCGCACGAGTTTTCGGACGCCGTCACCGGCGTGACGCACGACCATCCGGAAGGGCTTGCCGGCGCGCGCGTGACGGCAGGCTGCGTGTTCTTGGCGCGAACTGGCGTTGGCAAGGACGAGATTCGGAAGTACGTGGAATCGACCTATAGGAAGATCGACTTCACGCTTGACGAGATCCGTCCGTCGTACGAATTCGATGTCTCGTGCCAGGGGTCTGTCCCGCAGGCGCTGGCGGTGTTTTTCGAGGCAGAGAACTTTGAAGACGCGATCCGCAACGCGATCTCCATCGGCGGCGACTCGGACACGATCGGCGCAATTGCAGGTGCGGTGGCGAGTGCGTTCTGGGGCGTTCCAGCCGCAATCCGCAGCCAGGTCGAGGCGCTTCTTCCTGCCGACATGAAAACATCGCTTGCCGCGATTTGCGAAGCTTTGGTAAAATCTCAGTGTCAAAAGAAAAGTGGTGGGTAACGAACCAGCCGGAAAACACGGGAGGTAAGAAGATGAAGAGAGAAAAGATAATGTATTATTGGGATTATGGTAAAACGAGCCAGGCTGAATTGCAAGCTCAAGAAGATATGCTGTCCCGTGAGTTTGGGGTGAAAGTGACTCTCAAACCAGCATCGGAAGAACCTCAGCCCATAAGTATGGCAGAAACTGTAAACGGAATCAAGTGGAAGTTCAGAATCGGCGATGACGGAAATGCGATTCTGACGAAAGCACCTAAAAGCATTTCTGGAAATGTGAGCATTCCCGCAATGCTGAAAGGTGCCAAAGTGACGGTTATTGACGAGGTGGCATTCGATGGCTGTCGTAAGCTTAAGAATGTGGTCATTCCCGATAGTGTGGAGAAGTGTTTGTCAAATTTTGACGGCTGTAACGCACTTGCGAGTATAACGATATCGGCAGGGATGGTTGATGTTGCATATAACGAAGAAAAGGGGCAAGGAGCGGGAGATTTGTTTGCCGAGTGCGGGTCTCTTTGTGCTATTAAGGTCTCGAAACGTAATCCGGCATACAAGTCGGTTAATGGCCTTCTGTTATCTAAAGGTGGCGAAATGGTAGTGACGGCTCCGCGAGGAATTACAAGCGCTGTTATTCCTAAAGGCGTGACAAAAATCGGCACCGATGCGTTTAGTGGGTGCAGTAAACTTAAGAGTGTGACAATACCCGAGGGCGTTATGGAGATTGGATGGAGTGCGTTCAATGGATGTAGTGCGCTTGAGAGCGTGACGATTCCAAGAAGCGTGCGATCTATCAAGCAGAATGCATTCATGGACTGTTGCAAACTTAAGACGGTAACGATTTCGTCCTACGTGAAGGAGATCGGAGCATCCGTATTCGCGGGTTGTGCTGGACTTCGTGAGATTGTTGTTGCAAAGAGCAATTCAACGTTTGAGTCGATTAAAGGCCTATTGTTAGAGAAGAATGCTAAAATACGAGGAGATTGTTGGGGTACACGTCGTGAAGGATATACCTTGCGTGCGGTACCGGGCGGCTTGAGGAGTGTGACGATACCTGGTGGCGTAACGTACATTGATATTTGGGCATTCAGATGGTGCCGTAGCCTTAAGAGCGTGACAATTCGTTCAAGTGTGACAGGTATTGGCTTTCAAGCGTTCGATGAATGTAGCAGTCTTGATAACGTAACAATCCCTGATGGAGTGTCAGAATCGGGGAAGGAGCGTTTGAAAAGTGCGTTGACCTCAAGAGTGTAACCTTGCCTGCCAGTCTGAAAGCCAAGGGCATTGGGCGTGCTACGTTCCCGAAGGGTGTAAAGATCAAGTGGGTGAAGTGATTGCAGACTGCTATCGGCGATGGGCGCGGCGCGTCCTTCATGGATTCCGAACTTCAGTGGCAAGTGGCACTGTCGATTTGCTTCGGCGGGAGTGAATTTCTTTCTAAAGAGCTCGTGGGGCTTCTCCTCGCGAAGCATGGCCCGATTGCTACGCCCGGGCTCTCCGCCGCGCCGCCTAGCGCGGCTCTTAGGCGGCGTCTTCGGACGCCGCCAAATTTTTTTGCATTGTTTGTAAGAGTTGATTCGCCTTGATGTTGTATGGGGTGTATTGAAATAAAACGAAAGGAATGAAAATGAGACAGTTAAGATCATCCTGGAATTCAGACCGCGTAGCTGCGGCTTTCATCACCCGCCGCGTTCCCAAGAGGACTGCGTTTAGGCGTCCTGCGCTCTGCGCGCAGTACAAGATTGGCTCCAACACGGTTTCGGTCTTCACTCGCCGCGGACGTAAGGTATTCACGCGGCATTACGGCGGCACGATTCTTTCCGCTTGCGTTTCTGGCGATCAGCTCATGGTCAAGACCGCGAACGGCGGGCGCTTTGTGTGCGACGCCTTTACCGGGAAACTGCTGGAATCCGAAGCGCCGTTGGAGCCGGCCATCTGTGCTGGCAACCTCGATGCGGCCTGAGATTAAGTGGCGTGTGTCCGGCGGTAGTCTCATGGTGGCCTCTTCGGACGCCGCCTTCTTTTTTATTACGGTAGAGTTAACAAATTCGAAAACAGTTGATAGATTTCGGGGTATGAAAAATATAAATAATAAAATGATTCCCGATAACGAAGCTTGGGCCAAACTCTACACGAAGCTCTACGCCAAGCTCGTAAATGGCCTCAATAGCCGCTATTGTCTCGCCGACCGCGAAGACGCGGTGGAGTTTGCCTTCGACAAGCTCATGCACAGGAAGGCCGCCGAAGCATACGGCGAGAAGTTTCCTCAGACTGAAAAGGACTGGTTTTGGAATCTCCATTGGCAGGCTCGCTCTTTCCTCAGCCACGTGAAGTGCCGTTCCGCCATCCATGCTAAGTATGTCGAGAGTCTGTCCAAAGAACTTGAAGGGTCCTTCGTCACCGGACTTCAAGGAGCCGATATGGATGGCAAGACCCGTGCAGAAGCCCTTGCCAGAGCTCTCGAGATATTCAAGGCAGACCATGACATATCTCGTCGTGATCTCAATGTCTTTGTCCTTCGCGAGCATTCCCAGATTCCCGCAAAGGAAGTTGCCGCCCGTCTTGGCATCTCGCTGGAGAATGTCAATGTGATTAAGCACCGCATTGGCAAGCTTCTCAAGAAGCATGGCCCGGATTGCTACGCCCGATCTCTTCGCCGCGCCGCATAGCGCGGCTTCATTGGCGGCGTCTTTTTACGACGGTAGGTTTCTTCATTTTGCTTGTAAGAAATGCATTTTGCGTGGAATATTATGTTGTGGATCAACAGATAAAATGAAAGGATTAAAATGGCAAGGGACGAAAGTCTGCGGAACAGAGGCGCGGCGGAAAGGCTCGGTGACGGGAAGAGGAGGCTGGCAAATGCGTAAAAGACTCAGGATAGCTAGGTACAGATGTTTCTCCTGCGGATATGAAGAGCGAAGATGGCTGATCACATTGGACAACAATGTATTTGTGTCATTCAAGAAGTGTCCGAAATGCGGTAGACGAGACTTCGCCTTCTACAGGTTTTGTTCTCGAGCCAAGAATTGAAATGAATGTATACGATGAAAGGATGCGCTATGAAAAGGGCAAAAACGAAAAACAAGGTCGTGAAGAAGTCGATCAAGGAGTGGATGAAGGCACGAAGACCATTGTTGCTTGATGTGGAGCTGATTGCTGCCGTAAACAAGATTTTCTGGGAAAACGCCAATAGGCCACTTTTCGGGATTGCCGACGAGCTCCGCGCAGCCGGCTTCCCGGCGAAAGCGACGTTCTACCACGACAAGGACGAGTTCAGAAAGCTTCTTGCTAACCTTTATGCGGATGTCGCGGCGGTGAGGGAGGAGTTGTTCCATTATCCAGAATCCATCCGAGGGAAGCGTGGCTCAGGCGCCCGGATCCGGGAGTGCGACCGAGGGAAGGAGAGTGAGCTCATCTATTTTTCGTTGATGCTCGAGAAAGAGTTCTTCGAAGGGTATGGCACGCTGCTGCTGATATTTCGCAAGCCGCGCACTAACTGGTGCACCCCTGTCCTCGTCAGCTGCGGATAAGAGGTCGCTTGATTAATATTTCAGGAAGGTCGAGGTTTATGTCTGTGGCGGGGATTGTCCTTTGCCGCAAACGCAAACCGCAAACGAGGAAAATAACATGAAAATGAAAGAGAAACTTGGGCTGGACGGACGCGTCGGCGACCGTTTCGAGCCGATGCCGATTACGCCACGCCAGATGGTGGAGGTGCTGGATAGCGATGAAAGCAAGATCAATGGCCTTGCAATCGACGGGACGACCTACAAGCCGAGCACGCGTTTCTACAAGACGCTTGCAGACGAGCTTGGCATCCCCTTCGGAGTGTTCGGGTTCTTCACGCCGCAGGAGGTGATGGTGCGCGCGGCCGAGAAGGAGCCGGACCTGCCGCTTCGCGTGACCCTGGATACGGAGAACAACGAGTTGCTCGGACTGACTCAGAACAAGGGGCTGCCGATGCCCGTCCAGTACATAGAGAATGTCCTGCACGACGACCGCCGTCTTCGCGAGGTGGAATACGGCGAGGGCATGCTGAGCGCCATGCTCGACCTCGACGAACCGTGGGACGTGCCGAACGACAGCGCCTATCACGTGCACGTGCGCTGCCGCGTGCCGGTGGACGGCGCGGGCATGCCTGACATGAGTCTTGCCACTTGGCGCCAGGTCTGTTCAAACGGCGCGGTGGCGGAAGCGCCGCTCTTTCGCACGAAGATGGAAATCAGGGACAACAGCGGCGAGCATTTCCGTCGCCTCCTGGAGTCCTTCAGCAATCCGTCGGGGGTCGAGATGCTGCAGTCGCGCATGAGCGAGGCGGCTGGCACGAAGGCATCGGTTGGCGAGGTGATGCTGCTGGAAGGGCTGATCAAGCGCTCGGTGGCGAACACGCGCAACCAGATGCTGCTCCGCGAACGCCTTGACGAGATCGCCGGGAATCCGTGCGTGCGCTATGGCGTCACGGACCTTGCGAACATCGGACAGAAGAAGCGTCAGCTGCTGCCGGTCGGCTGCAGCGTTGCGGACCTCCTGAACTTCGCCTCGGAGCTCACGACGCACCATGCTGGCCTGCTCAAACCCGATTCGACGCTGCATTCATTCTCGGGAACGCTGCTCTCGAAGGGGTTCGACCTGGAGGACCTCTATCCGAACGCACGCCGCGCAAGCGCCTTCTATCTCAAAGGCGTCGACTTTTCGAAGGAGGCCGCGTAACATGACGCAGTACGAGCGGAGGACCTATCAGGTCGAAGCGATCGACGCGTGCGTCGCGGCGCTCTCCGAAAGGGGGCGCACGTCCGTGCTGCTTGAGTCGCCGGTCGGCTCGGGGAAGACCTACATGGCCCTCGAGACGATACACCGTCTGCAGGAGCGCCTTGGACGCCCCCTCAAGGTCGGCTGGGTGGCTCCGCGGCGCCATCTGCTCCTGCAGATGATGGAGGCGAATCGCGATCTCCATCGCGACAACATCCGCCCGGTCTCGATGTTCGAGAAGACGCCTCCGGAGGTGGACCTTGTGGTTCTTGACGAGGCACACCACGAGGCGACGCAGAGCTGCGTGCTTCTCTACGAGAAGATGCGCGCCACCTGGACGCTCGGGCTTTCCGCGACACCGCTCCGGACGGACCGGATGAAGCTTTCTTTCCAGGAGACGGTGCGCACGTGCAGCATTGCCCGGCTCATCCGCGAGGGATTCCTCAGCCCGTTCGATTCATACCTCATCCCGACCTATTCCGTTGAGAATGTTGCGAGGTTTTACCTTGCGGACCGCGCCCGCTGGGGGAAGAGCCTCGTGTTCTTCTCCACGATCGCGGAATGCGTGGCCTTCAGGGAGCGCCTCGCGGCGGCGGGCGTCGGCTGCGAGGTGGTGACCGCCGAGAGCGACAAGGAACGCCAGATCGACGCGTTCGCGCGCGGTGCCGTTCCTGTCGTCGCGAACGTCGCGATGCTGTCGGAGGGGTTCGACCAGCCTGACGTGGCGAGTGTCTTCGCGCGGGACGCATCGCGCCTGCCGACGATTCAGATGTGCGGCCGCGGACTCAGGCGCGCGCCCGGGAAGGCGACGTGCAACATTGTGCAGAGCGCGGACTCAAACTACCTTTTTGAGCGCGTGGCGCGTCCGAGGAACGCCTTCAGGTGGCAGCGGGAGCACTGGCTGGCGCTGACGGACGGTACCGAGGCGATCAAGAAAGCGTTGAAGGAGACTCTTCGGCGGCTCGGCGTCCGGGAAAAGGAGGATCGTTCAGAGCGGAAGGAAGACTTCCGGCACGCCGCGAGAGTCGCGACGAAGAGGTTTTCACGGAAGATCGCACGGCTTGAAGAGGCTGAAAGGGATGAGCGGCGGTACTATGCGGCGTACGGGGATGTTTACGAGGCGCTGTCGCGTTTCCGGCATGCCGCGCATGCCGCCTGCTGGGGAGACGAGCCGTGCCCAGACTGTGCGATCCATCTCAACAAGGGGTTCGGCACCGGTCTCGGGTTGGTGACGGCGATTCACAATTTCATGCGCGACGGCGACAGCGTGGTGCCGGCGCTTGCGGTCAACCTCCGGGCCTGCGCGGAGCGGATCCGGAGGAGGTCCGTTACCCACCGTCGGCTGGCCATCGAGCTCCTTGAGGGGATGCTGCGACTGCGTATGCCTGCCAGAGTCGCGCCGGACGGCAACGCATTGTCGAAACAGATGATAGCGCTTGGATACGATGCCGCCACGAACAAGTACTGGCGCGGAAAGCCTGTAGAGGCGGTCGTACGTGCAGCGGACGAACTTCTGACGGACGTGCTTCCGAAGCTTTGCAATGCACTTTGGCATTCATTCGCGTCAACCGTAAAGGGCGACGCCCGACACCATCTGTCCCGAGCTTTCGTTTGAAATGGAAAAGAGCTTCATGGCGTCTGGCGGCATCTTTGGATGCTGCCCAATTTTTTTGTTTTGTTAACAAATTTCATTTGTATTGGTAAAATAGGGGCAAAACTACTAAAGGAGATTCTAAATTATGGCGTTTATCTATCGTGAACCTTGTTTTGCAACCTTCCACGGTGAAGTCGTGGAGTTGTGCGACTCCAACAAGATCATAATCCGTCGTTTCATTATGCCGTGCCAAGTCGTCGGAGCGCAGGTCTCTGGCAGCGGCGAAAAAACGATGGTTTCGATAACGATGGCGGACGGGCGTTGGCAATTAAGAACATGGGACGGCATAATCACCCGGCAGGGATCTAATCGCTGAACAAACAGCTGGGGCTTGTACAAGAAAGTGCTTCCTTGTTGCCTGCGAATACCGTACCGCTCATTGAAAGGAGATGTAAGGTCATGTCGCGTCGTCACTTGAAAAAGTATTACATCGAATGGAGCGTGCGTCCTAAGAGAATCGGTTGGGGCGTAATTTCTGACTTTAATAAGTTACTTGATTGCGTCGATAAAGGTTATGGGGTGGCTCGGAAAGCAGTCACAAACCCGCTTGCTGGGAAGAAAGACTCAAAAGGCCTTTATGACCGAAAGAATAAAGAGTTCTACCCGATAGATCGATCCAAAATTTTCATAGTGGACGATGTTGAAAACAACTTCTCCACCATTTGCGTCTATGAGCTTGATGGAGATGGTTGCTATGACGAAAACGCCCCAATCGCTGAAATCAATCCAATGGAGATGAGGGTGTGGGAGGGCTCTGATCAGTGGTGGAAGCCCAGATTTCTCAAGTCGATGGGGGACTACATGCAATTTGTCAAGCGGGCAAGTTTGCCGTTTGGCGCTTGTTCGCAAAAAGGGGAGGAATGGATTACGGCCGGTTTTACGCTTCAGCTTGGTGGCGGGCAGGAGTTTTATGCGGATAGCCTCGAACTTGTGATTCCAGATTTTAATTCGCAGGTGGCTTTGGGTATATATCGTTGCGTCCAGGCTTTTCAGCTTGCATACAAGGGGAATGTTTTGGATGCAGACGAAGTTCCACGCTCTATAAGTGGTAGCTTGCATGCTTTCGTTGGCGTGGTACATCCTGACGGTGAGTCGACACTTAGTAGTTTTAATTACATTAATGAAAAAACCGGAGAAATAGGGTGTGAAACATATTACAAGGATCCGCCGCCAATAATATCGATGAGTACTGAAGATCTTGAATTTTGTGATTTTGATGAGTTGGCAAGATTGACTTGTTATCATTATGATGAAGAGGTCCGAAGATGGACATTTAATTATGAAGATCCTGATCCAGAGACGGTAGAGACGGTCAAGGCCAGTGCAAATGCCATGGACGAAGATATGCTGGTTGGTGTCGCAGGGGATGAGGAAGATCTTGATGACAGTGAGAGCGATGAAGATGAGACTGCCGAAGACGAGGAGGATGATTCGGAATCGGATGATGATGAAGATTGCGAGGAGGATGAAGAGAGAGAGGGAGAGAATGATGGTTTAGGTGCCGATGATGAAAGAGAAGAAATCTCAGATAAACGCCTTTGGGTATTCAGAATCATTGGGATGTTGTTTGGCTGGGCCGGGTTGCATTTCCTTTATGCGAAAAAGAAAAAGTCGATGTATCTAAGCTTGGCGCTGTTGCTTTGGGCTGTGGTAGAGTATTTTCTGGCGCGGCCGATCGATTTCAAGACTGCTCCATTTTCGGCGTTACGCTTTCAATTCGCAATCATATTTGTTGGGTTGCTGTGGTTTTTGAGCGCTCGTTACTGCGAAAAGGATGGGAACGGCAGGACAATGACGTAATTAACCTGAGCTCGTTTTGCATTTGTCCGCAATGCTGATTGTTTGCGGGCGCACTGTTTTAAGACATTCCTGCACGCAGGCAGCTGATCGGCAACAACGCAGGCGGTGCCTTCTGGTGCCATCTGTGTTTTCATCGTGATGAAAATTATGTAAGCATTTAAGGGCGAGTCCGTTTATGTTAAATGAAAGGAAGGGGAAATCAGCATGCGAACAGATGAAATGAGATCGGGCGAGAGCGAAGTGGAATCTCCCGAAGAGAACGAGGGCGAGGAGACTGCGGAGCCCGTCTCTGGGCAAGAAGCCTATTCCCTGCTTCAGTCCGTCGACATGGATGAGGCTCTCCATGAACTACTGTGCATTGGGCGGCGCAATGGCGGATATGTGACGTTTGACGAACTTAATCGCTTGATGCCGCAGGACTTGGTCGACGCCGTCCTGACAGAACAGGTTCTCAAGGGCTTGGAAGTGAACGGCGTACGGATCATTCGAGAAGAGGACGCGACGGCCTGTCAACAGATAACGAGTCGGCAGGAAGAGAACGAAGAAGGTGCGTTGGAGGATCCCGCTCGGCTATACATGCGTCAAATGGGGCAGCTTGCGCTTTTACGTCCCGGAGAGGAACAACGGATATTCAAGGTCATAGACGAGGCGGAGGCTACCGTCCGGACAGTCTTTTGCCGTCTTCCTTTCGCAACCAAACTGCTGGCAGGCCTTATGGACGCTCTTGAGGGACAGCGACTTCGGTTTGACAATGTCGTTTCGGACAGTTTTGAAGGAGGCCGCGATGCGTATGTTCGATCGCTCCCCGAATTCCGCCGACTTCTCAGGAAGGCGCGTAGCGCCGTTGCGACAGCCAGGTGCCTAAAGACGCTGTGCATCAGCCAGAAGGCCTTGGAGTCAATTTGTTCCGACGTCGACGAGCGCCTCTATCGTCCATTGAGGAGCCTTGCATCGAAACAGGCGTCGCTTGCAACCCGGCGCCCGTCCCGGCGGCGCGAGCGGGAGCTGGCTGTTTTACAGGATGAAATTGCACGGCATGCGGCATCCGTTTCTATGCCGGCGGCGCGTTTTCTTGAGGTTTTTGGCGAGCTTCGGCGGGCGCTTAAAGAAGGCAGAGATGCGCGAAACAGGGTGGTGGAGGCCAATCTCCGTCTTGTCGTCTCCGTCGTCAAGAAATACATGAATCGCGGACTCGGCTTCCTCGACTTGGTCCAGGAGGGGAATCTTGGGCTTATGAAGGCAGTGGAGAGGTTTGAATACAAACGTGGATACAAGTTCTCGACATACGCCACCTGGTGGATTCGTCAGGCGGCAACAAGGGCCATTGCCGACAAGTCTCGCACTATTCGCCTCCCCGTTCACATGGTCGAGGAGATGGCAAAGGTCGCGCGTGGGCAAAAGCGCCTAGTACAGAAATTGGGCCGGGAGCCGTCGGAGCGGGAACTCGCGGCGGAATGCGGACTCTCGATTCGTGAGATCCGCGCGGTGAGGGAAATGGCGCAGCGCCCAATCTCGCTTCAGGCCAAGGTTGGCGACGATGGGAACGCCTGTGTCGGAGACCTTGTCCCAGACGTTTCAATCGGGAATCCAGGAGAGGCCACGGAAGGTAGTCTTATGCGCGAGCGGCTGATCGAAGTGCTTGAGACATTGGGAAGCCGCGAGCGCGAGGTCCTTGACTATCGTTTTGGCTTGAGCGATGGCTGTGAACGCACGCTTGAGGAGGTCGGACGATTCTTCAACGTGACGCGGGAGCGCGTCCGGCAAATCGAGGCCAAGGCCCTACGCAAGCTCCGCCATCCAAGCAGAATAAGACTGTTGCGCGAATATTATGCTTGTTGTGCGTAAAGAGATTGATGTTTCAGGACGTCCACACAAAACTGGTTCTCGACGATCTGAAACTCGTTCTGTACCATGAATCCGAAGATTTGGCATAATGTTTGCACAAGGCAAAGGAAATCCACAAGGTGTCTTGGCGCCAAGGAAAGGAGAACCATGAGCAAAGTTCGAATCTACAAAGTGCCGCCAGCCGATGCAGAGCTGTTACCAGTCATCTTTCCCTCGAGAATTGCGCGGGACATTCTAAATACAATAAAATGATTGAGCACGACTCAGAATTTAGTGTAAGACTCAACATTGTATACAGTTTACAGGGGTAGAAAGGAATAATACAATGATTAGAGTAGTTGGTAAAAGAGGTAAAGGTAGCTTTGAGTCTCAGCTTGATGAGGCCGTGACGGGGTTGGAGCTCGTTCGGATTGACTGCACGTCCGGAAATAAGGACGAAGAGATGAATCATGGCCTGTCGCCATTCTTCCTCGGACCTGTCGAGTGCTACGACGGTCTTGTTTCGCAAACCTTTGAGCGCGCCTGGCAGTGCGCGAAGGTCTATCCCTGGATGGCGGATGCCGATGGAAACCCTGATGAGCGCTATTATGCCTGGCGTTCGGAGATGTGGGCTAAAAGAGGTTTTTCGAATAAGATAGAAATAAGATTCCCTGCGGGAAAGGAAAATGTCCGGAAGTGCCTGTATGCCTTGTGGAAGGAGGATGGTGAGTTCCGAAAGTTCGGATACGTTGCCGCTCGGAAGGCGATTTACATCCCGCTCTATGCCCATGCGGTGGTGAAGACGGAGGCCTACCGTCGGTTTGTGGAACTTCGCGATGCCGGAAAGAACCTCATGCTGATAGACTTCGACGGCTACAACCCCTATCATCCGCATTATGGCTTCGGCTCGAACGATGCCGTGCGCACCTATAATGACGTCATTCACTGCCCGCTTCTAAAGATGGGTCACGCGTTCGTCCTTGCCATGCTGCTTGAGGGTGTGATAAAGGTGGATGAGAAGGGGAATGTGACCTATGCGAATGGCCTAATGGACGATCCGCATCACACATACTCCAGCGACCTGAGGAAGCTGACGCCCGAGGCGCTTCTTCAGCGCAACGCGTCTCGCTGCTGCGTGACGGAAGCGGAGTACGTGACGCTCGATGACAAAACTCGGAAACTGCTTTGGAAAGCCGCTGAAAAGAAGAGCTGTGCTGCTCGTGGATTTTCCAAGGCGGCCTGGAAGCGCCTGCCGCTGGCGGAGAAGCTCGCTATCCTGCGCGGCACCACTTGATGGAAATCGAAACGATGAAACGGATGCGCGTTGAAGCTATTGAAATTTGATATAAATATGTAACATGAGCGGGTGTGATGCGTTTCTTTCTTGTTGGACGGTAGTGGCAAACAAACCTAAATTCAAGCAAAAGGAGATAGAGATATGGCGAAAAGACCTTGCTACAGACCTCTGGAGAAGTATGTCGGATACAGAACTGTTGATTCCGCGGAGTTTAAGTGGAATCCCGGATTCGCGTTTTCCCAGAAGCAGAAGAACGTCGTTGCGCTGCATGACGCGATCCATAGGATCGATCCGGCGGCGAAGGTGCTCGAAATATCGAGTAAGTCACTTCAGCCGCTCGGCGTGAGTCTGAGCGCCTTCAACCTGAAGTTCCCGTTCGGCGGAGCCGAGTGCTCGGTGGAATCGGTGTTCCAGGCGAGCAAGGTCTTTGACGGCGGGGTCGGACCGTTCCCTGAGCTCTATTCAGAGGATTCTCGTGCCGTTCGTCACCATGTGCAGGAAGCGTCTGCCGGACATCGACTCCTCGCTTTCGAGTTTGACGGCGACCGCTGGGCGCTTGAGCCGAAGACGGCGTTCTTCTACCAGCTCTACATCAAGGCGCTCCTCGCCAATCCTGAACTGGCGGCCGGACTGCTTGAGTTCGACGCCTTCACCGACATCGAGTTCAATCCGAACCGCCAGGTCAACTGCCAGGCCGCCGCGGCTGCGTTCTATGTCTCGCTGTGCCGGATAGGGAAACTGGACGAGGCGATGTCGAGCCGCGAGGCCTTCCTGCGGTATCACGGCCGGTAAGCGACACGCGTTTTGAAGTCACAGGCAATGGCGGCGTCTTCTGGCGCCGCCATTATTTGTGATAAAACCCGCAGCCCTTGAAAATTCTCAAGGTGAGGATGACTTTGCGTGTAATATTGCCGTCGGTTGCTGGTTTTCTGTATTGCATTCACACACGGAATCGCGAGGGTTCGCGGTCCGTCAATTGACAACTCAAGAGGAGGTAAAGATGAGTGAGTTCAACAGCTGTCTCCGTCGTGGTTTCGTACAGTTCGGCGATGACTTCAATACCGTTGCCGAAGTTACGGGTGTCTTAGGACGGAATGCAAAGAAGCTGCCGTATCGCATCTCGTTCGGGATCCTAGGGAAGCCCGATGTGGTCGTCTGCCTCTACTCCGAAGATGGCGGCGAGGGCTATCATAACGAGCGTAAGTTCGGTCCGGCGATTGACGCGAGGGGCTGGAACGAGGTCCTGTCTGTCGTCGAGTGGAACGATGACCTCGAGATGTCCAAGGCGCGCATCGAAGAGGAGCTCGCCAATCCGAAGACCCACTACGTGTTCTACCGCGAGAGCCGGCAGGGCTCGCTTTGGTACAAGTTCTACGGCGAGTTCCGAATCGACCCCGAATCGACTCGCGCGACGCTCTCCACCGACAGACCTGCAGTGGTCTATCGCCGGACCTCTAAGACCGTCGAGTGCCTCAAGGTCGAAGAAGTCCACCAGACCTTCACTAAGGACGAACTTGATGATTTCGTCGGGCGCCCGGTGACGGTGAAACTGATGGACGAAATCCCCTTTGTCGCAGACTGCGGCAAGAAGTTCGAAGGGACGGTGGTCGCGATGCCCGGGGCGGAGTTGTTCGTCAACGCCGTCAACCGCGCCGCCGAGACGGTCGTCTGCGGCTCGACCGACGAGGCGCTTCTCGAGACCGTGAAGCTGCATGTTCCGGCGGAGTTGCGTGAGAGGGTGTCCGTTCGCACGGTCAGCTTCACTGTTCCGCTCAAGGACTTCCGCCTTGGCTATATGTTCGCCAACGACTGTGTCAGCGCGGACTGGTTCTTTTCCGACGAGAAGTGAAAGATTGTAGGAAACGTGGGTAGTTGACGTTATACTATCTTAGATAGGCCTCAGTGTTGGAACTGGCAGACATCCGTGACTCAAAATCTCGGGCCGAAAGGCGTAAGGGTTCGAATCCCTTCTGAGGCACCAAAACAATCCATACATAAAGGAAATAGACAATGACGCAGATCGAGTACCTGAAACAGAACCATACTGAGGAAACCCCGGCGTGGCTGAAGTCCTACAGCAAGGGGCAGCCGAGCCCGCTCGCGGAATTCCTCAAGTCGCGCATCGTGTTCTATCCCGGCTCCGGGATGGACTGGGATCCGATTGCGGTCTTCGGCGGCTCGTGCAGCGCGCACTGCTTCGTCTACGTCGACTACCTGCTGCCGGCCGAGCAGGTAATCGGCCGGTTGCAGGGTGAGGATGGGCTTG
>Ga0310786_10004828_pt1 | contig 18584 bp, 12 predicted proteins | sample AusTroGonzalo_MG_FD_203881 | JGI IMG/M metagenome (GOLD analysis project Ga0310786, IMG submission 203881) | Bovine rumen microbial communities from tropical cattle in Woodstock, Queensland, Australia - Gonzalo_03 (v2) (version 2) | ecosystem: Host-associated > Mammals > Digestive system >... | reverse complement strand
AATACTTTGAGCTTTTTGAAATAGATATAGACTTCAAAAACAGATCATGGGCAACAGATGATGAAAAAATATCAGATTATATTTCAGCAGATTTCACCTACGCCAGCGATTATCGCACCCCTGTTCAATAAGTGTCAGCCCGCCCTCTTTCTGAGGGCGGGCTTTTATGCGTCTGAACACTTTACATGAATGTATCATTTATGGTATAATTAGGTATTATGTCGTAAATTGGAGGATATTATGAGCATACTCAATGTTGAACACGTGACCCACGGATTTGGAGCAAGGCAGATACTCAATGACGCTTCCTTCCGCCTTCTTAAAGGCGAACACGTAGGACTCGTCGGAGCTAACGGAGAAGGCAAATCCACCTTCCTTAATATAATCATGGGCAAGCTCCAGCCTGATGAGGGAAAAATAGAATGGTGCAGACACATAACCACAGGATATCTCGACCAGTACAGCACACTTGCAAAGGGCAAGACTATCCGTGATGTACTCCGCGAAGCCTTCGATCATCTTTCCGAGCTGGAAGCGGAAATGCTTGCGCTTTATGAGAAAATGTCAGACTGCTCCGAAGACGAGATGAACGAGCTCATGGAGGAAGTCGGTGAGATACAGAGTATCCTCGATTACAGCGGCTTCTACACCATAGATGCCAAGATATCCGAATACGCAAACGGTCTTGGACTTAACGAGATAGGTCTCGACAGAGACGTTGCAGAGCTTTCAGGCGGTCAGCGAGCAAAAGTTCTCCTTGCAAAGGTACTCCTTGAAAATCCGATGATACTCATACTCGATGAGCCTACAAACTTCCTTGACGAAAACCATATCAGGTGGCTGACCAATTTCCTGCAAAATTATGAAAATGCTTTCATACTCGTATCCCATGACGTACCATTTATGAACAGCGTAATAAATGTGGTATACCACGTTGAAAATGCCGTTATGACTCGTTATACAGGCGATTACGATAACTTCGTAAGAATGTACGAGCTGAAAAAGAAGCAGCTTGAACAGGCATACGAGAAGCAGCAGAAGGAGATCGCCGACCTTGAGGACTTCATTGCCCGCAACAAGGCAAGGGTAGCTACCACCAATATGGCAAAATCACGCCAGAAAAAGCTTGACAAAATGGACAAGATAACCCTGATGCGTGAAAAGCCCAAGCCAACATTCTCATTCAGAAAGGCACGCACTCCCGGCAGAGTAGTCATCGACTGCAAAAACGTAGTCCTCGGCTATGATGAGCCCCTTACAAAACCTATTTCCATAAAGGTTGAGAACGGTCAGAAAATAGCTATCCGCGGAGTAAACGGCATTGGAAAATCCACTCTGCTGAAAACTCTCCTGAAAATCATCCCTCCTATCTCGGGCTATGTCGAGCACGACCAGTTCGTGGAATACGGCTACTTCGAGCAGGAAGAGGAAAGCACATCAAAGACTGCACTTGACGTTATATGGGAGGAATATCCTTCAATGACAAATGCTGAGGTACGTGCTGCGCTTGCTCAGTGCGGACTTACTACCGAGCATATAACCTCACAGATGAGGGTACTCTCGGGCGGTGAGAATGCAAAGGTAAGGATCTGCAGGATAATGCTGAAGGAGGTAAATCTCCTTGTTCTCGATGAGCCTACCAACCACCTTGATGTTGACGCTAAGGAGTCACTGAAAAAGGCTATCAAGGACTACAAGGGCACTGTACTCATAGTAAGCCACGAACCCGAATTCTACATGGATATTGCCGATAATATCTGGAACATTGAGGAATGGTCAACTAAAATAATATAATAAATACAAACAGGAGCACGACCTATTTCAGATCATGCTCCTGTTTTCATTATTTACTTCTTAGCTTCATTCTGCATAAACTTTTCCATTGAAATTACCGAGTCCTTTGCAGTAGCTGCATAAGCATAGTATGCAAGCATCTTTGAAGCATCAACGGAATCTATTATACCGTCTTTATTTACATCGGCAACCTCTGTCTGTTTCTCATTGAAGCTGCTCTTCTGACCTGTTGATGTCTCTGCATAGTTTTTCAGTACAGCCGAAGCGTCAACAGAGTCTACCTTTCCGTTTTTATCTACATCACCAAGAGAATAATCTATCGGAGTCACAGGTGTCTCGGGATTTTCAGGAATAGTGAATTCTGCCGACTTTTTATTCACTTCAAGCACTCTGTTTATCATCTCCGTATACTCTGAACGTGTTGCCTTTCCGTGAGGATCTATAACGCGCTCTTCCTTAGGTGCGCCCTCCTCGCCCTTGCCTTCAATGACGTGCCACGTACAAGCCCAGCAGATAGCCTCCCAATGGTCGAAGTCCACCTCAAAATAATCCATGAAATCATCACTTCTGCCGAAGTCGATAGCTCTTTCATAATTCATATACTCCGAAAATCTCATAAGCATAAGCGCAACATCTTCTCTTGTTACCCATTCGCCCACACCGAAGGTATCGGCAAGAACATAAGGATAACCAAGACAGAGCGCATTTGCCTCGCCCCAGAGCAGAGCATCCTCATACCATGCACCGTGCTCAACATCTGTAAATCTTGATTTCAGTCCTTTTACGCTTGGCTTTCCTGCCAGCTCATACAGTGTCTGTACAGCAGCCTCACGGGTGATAAGCTCTTTTGTATCCGTTATGATATCTTCATCATTATTTACAGGAAAGGCTTCCTTTTGTTCAGTCGCCAGCTTTACCTTATTATCAACGGCAAGGAAGAATATGTTATCTCCGCCTGTTGACGTATCACCACCGAAATCTATCCTCCATGCGCTGAATTTACCGTAATTCCAGATATCCTCGGGCTTTGCAACTTCTTTATAGGTCTTTATAAGGAACGGATTATATCCTAAATCAAGCTCTGTAAAGTCATTTATGAAAGCCTGTAAGAAACGCAAATTCGGATTATGCGACAGATCAAGACCTTTGAGATGATTTTGCATACAATCCAGATAAGCAAGCTTTGGATTGTTTGAAACATCTATCTCTGTCAGCTCATTATAACCGCAGCTGAGCTTGTAAAGCTCGGGGTTATGACTTACATCTATGCTTGTTGCACCGTTGTTTGTACAGTTATACAATTGCAGGCCGGGGCATTTGCTGATATCTATACTTCCCAGCTCGTGATTATCCCAGACATTGAGTCTCTTCATTCTCGGACAGCAGGTAACGTCCAGAGTCTTGAAATTATTTCTGAAAGCATCGAGATGCTGCATATTAGGATTATGGCTCAGATCAAGCTCATTAAGCTCACAGTCACCGCACATCAGATGCTCAAGCACAGGATTTTTAGAAACGTCCAGCTTCTTCAGAGGGTTGGAATTACATTCGATATAAGACATTTTCGGATTTTTTGTTACATTCAGCGAAGTAAGCTTACAATTATAGCAGTATACCCATTCCAGAGTAGGAAGATTTGAGAAATCCAGAGAGGTAAACAGGTTATCCGAGCACCATATACCTGTGATCTGCTGATTTTTGCTGAGATCCATAGTCGATATCTGATTGTCCATACAATATAGTCCGCGCAGCTCTGTAAGATACTCTATACCCTTCAATGATTTTACATTCATTCCGTTGCACCAGATATTTCTTGCGTACAGTATCTCTTCAGCGTCTAAGGTACCGTTTTTGTCCTTATCAAAGGCACTTGAAACATAGGACCTGAAATTCGCATCAGGAAATGTTGACGAAGTTATTTTTACGGGCTGGATACCATCGGTTAACGCCGCATCAGCCCTGTTATTTGGAGCAAGTATGCCGCTGCCGAGTGTTACCAGCGAAGCCATACAGCCTGCAATTAATTTTGAGAACCTGCAATTACTTTTTTTCATCTTTTACTACTTCCCTTCTTTAAACCGTTTATTCGGTGAGATTTGTAAGAATTTATGCATACAAAAATATACCCATTGCCATATCAGAACGATACAAGACGACAATTTATTTCTATCCTATTAACAACATAAAATATTGAAAGTAATCTGCTTTTATAATAGCACAAATAACTTCATGTGTCAATAGCTTATTCAGCGATATCTCTGCAAAAAAGCAATGTCCGCATTATTGGATAAGAGATTTTATAAACAGCAATATTTCGCTTGACTTTTGCACAAAAATATTGTACAATTTATGCAGCATTATAGCTGTTATGAAAAAACAGGAACTAAACACATAAAGGAGGCTTTTTATGAATTTCAAAAAAACATTAGCTGTATTCGGAGCAGCCGTTCTGACATTTTCAAGTGTACCATGCAATGCTATGTGTACCTCTGCTTCGCTTATCTCTGACCTTGTAGACAAGCTCAACAACGATGTTTTTGAGTACGGCAGTACATTGGAGGCTGCCGATGGTTTTACATATGCAAAAATAACATTTGCCGATCCCGACAGTACTCTTGAATTCAAAAATATTGCCGAAAGCGACATAACGAATGATACTTTAAGATATTACGCCGGAACTATCGAGATATCGGGAGAAAAATACTATGTTGTAAGAAAAAAATCACTGCAGAGCTACTCCTATCCGATTTCAGAAATCGACAATAATTATACTGTCTACCGTGTCTGCCCCGAGGGTACGGATACCGATGAAAACAGCATCTTCCCTCTTTACGAGCTCATAGAAGGTGTACAGCATTTTGGCTTCGTTACGAGTAAAATGACAAATGTTAAATTTGACGAGAACGAATACAAATGCAATTGTGATGTAAGCGCACTGAAGCTCAGTGAAGAAACAGCCCCATATGATATACATGCCGATATATCAAAAAGGACTATGGGCTATATCCTTATGGATGGTTTTGATTACTATTCTCCCGAATATCACCTTATATACGGCAACGAGATGACAGCCCGTCCAAAGGGCAGATTTTCCATAAACGCAATTGATAACAGTTCTCTCAACATTCAGAATTATGTTGACTCCTACGCCGAGCTCAATCTCACAAGGACATCTTTTTATGAACTCAGCGCAAAAAGCAGCATCTTAATTGACTATCAAATCGACGACAGCTTAGAGGGAAAATATGGAATGATCTACACTCTTTACCTTGATTCAGACCCGAAAAGCCGAATAGAATACAAGATAGCCGAGAAGTTATCCGGCATGGATATCGAAGAATTCTTCAAGAGCTATGAGGAATCATTGGGTGTCGGAAATCATCTTTCCTTCAAATCATATGAGCTCATAAAGTCGTATACTGCAAACGGTCATGATTACGACCTGTATAAGGGAAATTACCACTTCTACGGCGAATTCCAGTCATATGACGAGACCCGTTATCTTGCAGTTCGCAAGGACACAGCCGATGCTAAGTCCTATGAAAACAGCATTGATGTTTATGAACATATAAGCCAAATAGCCGATATCCCTGCCGAAAACAAAGTGCTTTCCATAGAGCTTGCCTTCCATAACTGCGGAGCTCTCGGCAAGGTCGATGTCACCAAGAACGATATCACATTCTTTGAGAAAGTTCAGCCCGAGGTCATTGCAGGCGACTTCAACAATGATAAGCAAATAGACTCTATGGATATAGTTTCTGCAAGATATGCTATCATATCAAAGCTTGATGATGAAAACGCAGAATCATCTGCGCAAATGGATCTGAACAAGAACGGAAGCTTTGATGTTGCAGACTTGGTTCTCCTACAGTCCTTTGTCCTCGGCAAAATAAAGGCCTTCCCACAGGCATGATTATCGCTATCAGCCCTTAGGGAAATGGTCAGATAATACATGAATATCACAAAATGCCCCGAAGCATATGCTTCGGGGCTTTGCTTATCATATATCTTTACGAAAGAGGTATCATAAGAGTAACACAGAAGCCGTTGCCGGGACATGAGCATATAAGCTCTCCGTTCATTTTGCCCATAAGCTCACTCGCGATATACAGTCCAAGACCACTTCCGTCCTTACCAACAGAGTTTTTCTTGCCGCGGTAGAATTTGCTTGTTATAAGATCTATCTCCTCGGCAGGTACACCCTCTCCGTGATCTCTTACGGACATTACAAGATAGCTGTCCTTAATGCTGTAGGCGATATCTATAGCTGTTCCCGCATATTTATAAGAATTGCTTATGATATTGCCGATAACCTGCGATAATCTCGGCCTGTCCACCTGTATGAGACACTGAGGTATCTCCCCTTCTTTTGCAAGGCAGCGGCTGTCATGCTCGGCAACAATCTCATGCAGCATCTCCGAACTTTCCTCACAGCAGGTCACATTCATTTCTCCAAGATCCTCCAGCGATGAGGCAAGAAGATCACTGACAAGTATATTTATCTGCTCTGCTTTCTGGTGTATATTCCCTACCTTTTCAAGCACATAATCGTCCTTCACCTTTACCGAGAGAAGCTCGCAAAGGAGCTTTATGCCTGTAATAGGAGTTTTCAGATCATGGCTTAAAGAAGCTATCATTTCTTTTTCCTTCTGCTTCAGCTCGTTTTCAATCTGTCGTGAGCGTTTCAGTTCCTCACGCATTATATCAAAGCTTTCCGTAAATGCGCCGAAGATATTATTCTTTTCCAGCATTATAGGCTCGTCCAGACTTCCCGAAGCTACATTCACGGCAAAACGCTCCATTTTCTTAAACGGAATGATTATATTTCTTCGGACATAGCTGCCGTAAAGCACTCCTGCAAGGATAAACAGCAACGCCATTATCAGAGCTGCCGCAATAAGCTTTTGCTTAGCAATATCATACTCCATTCTATCAGGGTCGGGAATAATGACCGTCCCCATAAGGCGGCTGCCGTCGGATACCGCCAGACATAGACAGCCCTTATTTAATGCCTCCTCTACTGAATTCACATCTCTCAGCAAAGAGCCTGTCCTTGAATATACAACGAAATCATCGCTGTTGAATATTATCATTTCATCGCTGAATTTTCTGTAGTCAAGCGAGTCGATATCGTCCCACTTTTCCTTTACAGTCTGTGTAATATCATTCACACGCAGTACATCTGTACGCTTGCTCCTATAAGAGTAGGTAATAGAGATAAACATTATTATACCCAGAATAATTATGGCTGCTATAATAAGCAGGAGCCTTTTATAAAACCTCATGCTTACTGTCCTGCCTCTCCATTTTCGATAATGTAGCCCACTCCCCATACAGTCTTGATGATATCGGGAGAATTCGGATCAATTTCTATCTTTTCCCTCAGATGACGTATATGTACCGCAAGTGTGCCCTCGCCTATGAACTCATCTTCCCATACATTTTTCAGAAATTCGTCCTTTGTTACTACCCGTCCACGGTTTTCGAGAAGATAAACCAGCATTTTATACTCCATAGCCTTTAAACTTACATCGTCCCCGTTTTTTATAAGCTTGTGCTTTCCCGTATCGAGCAATATCCCGTCTGTAACAAACACCTCTCTGCACTGTAAAATACTTTCTCCAGAAACGGCTTTTGCGGAGACAGCCATAGCCGCCTCCGCTGATCGTTCATATCTTTTAAGTATCGCCTTTACCTTGGCAAGGAGTATATTCAGGGTATAGGGCTTTTTTATGTAATCATCGCCGCCTATGTTCAGCGCAGTCAGAACATCATCATCACTTGTTCTCGCACTTATAAATAGTATAGGCATATCATACTGTGCCCTGACCTGTTTGCAAAGCTCAAATCCCGATCTTTCCCCAAGGTTTATATCAAGTAGCAGAAGTGACACCTGATTTTCCTCAAGGAATTTGACCGCCTCATCATAGCTTGTAACATACGCTGTGCTTATATCAAAAATATTGAAATACTCCGCAGTAGTTTCTGCGATAGTCACATCATCATCGATCATAAGGCACTGATATTTCATAGTAATACTCCTTTTTACTGTGTGATATTTATAACTCCGCCGTCCTCACCGAGGAAAACTATCTTTCCGTTTGCAGGTAGAGGAACTGTATTTCCGTAATCTGTCATATAGCTTGAATAGGTAACGCGGTCATACTGATCATAGACATATACTGCTGCATTTCCAGGCATATCAAGTATCAGGGTCTTGTTCTCCGCATTTCCGATACTGAACCACGAAGCCTTTTTGGAACTTAGCTTTACCTCTGTCATACTATTTTCAAGCTGAGGTATAGCATCTTCCGAAATAAACTCCAAGGCACAGTTTGTTATATCAAGCATCTCATATCCTTTTTCCTGCTTAACTGATATGTCCTGTATATCTCTTCCCCCGGGCATTACCAGTGATGAGCGGGTATTATTGCTGTCAACTATCATTCCTGCCGAGGTATAGCCCCTTGCCTCAGGCATAGTCTTTATCTTTACACAGGGCATCTCGGTATAGTAGACGTTGGAATATTTTCCGCTGTAGAGGTAATATTTCTTACCGTTTCTTTTATCCCATGCCGACTGTACATCATCGCTGACGGGATTTGCCTTTGCTCTCTGCATACTGTATGATGACATGGACAGCTTGTTCGTTCTGCCTGCCTCAATATAATTGTCAGCACAAATGTAATCCATACCCTTGCGACTTTTAAAGGTGAGAACAGTCTGATTTTTTGCCTGTACAGCCTTTCCCTCAGAGATTTTTCCATCCATGAGCACAAAATCGTCATCAGAGGTATACATATACTGCTGTATTATTTTCTTGTCACTGCCGATATCGGTTATCTCCATGTACTTCATATCCGGAAATCTGACTGTATAAACGCTTTCTCCTGTTATATAAATATCCTCGTAAGCGCGGTATTTTTCGGGAACAGTATCCACCACGTTCTTTTTATCGGGAGTTTTATGCTCTACCTTTATCCCTTTTTCAGCAAGTGCAATATCCATAAGAGCCATTCCCATAAGCTCATTGTACATACTGCTTCCGCCGGAGGAGAGCACTGCTACACTAATCTTTTCATCGGGAGCTACCAACAGTCCTGCGTGCTGATTGAAAACATCTCCACCCTTGCTGACAAGTTTTACTCCTACTGCCTTGTAATCGTCATAGTCCACCTGATCCCAGCCAAGTCCGAAGCCGTCCTCATACTTGTCTGCGGCTTCTGTTTTGTTCATTTCCTGCTTTGACATCTCCGAAAGCAGACTATTATCCCCCTTGAAAAATGCACTTCCGAATTTGCAAAGCTCCGATGCTGTTGACATTATGCCGCCCGAGCCCAGATCCATACAGTAATCAGCGGCTATAGGCACATTTCCGTTGCAGAAGGTCTTTACCTGTTCATCGGTGCGGAAGGCGTTCCACGCTGTACCTGTCTGCTGCATACCGAGAGGCTTACAGATATTCTTTTCGACATAATCCGTAAAGGACATACCGCTGACCTGTTCCGCTATAAGCTCCAGAAGCTCAAAGCCGTCATTGCAGTAAGCCCCGAAATCCCCCGGATCTGCTTTGAGTCTCTGTGTGCTCAGCTCTTTAAGCATAGTATCATGTGGAGCTTCGTCCCTGTCATTGAAGAGCATGAAATCTCCTGCGGTAGTACCCATAATCCCAGAGGTATGATTCATAAGCATACGCACCGTTATATCCTTGTATCTCGAGTCAGCCATTCTGAAATCGGGAAGATAATCCGCAACGGGCTTGTCTATATCCACCTTGCCCTGTTCTGCAAGCTGCAAAACAGCCGTTGTGGCAAATATTTTGCTGACAGAGCCGATACACGAAAGTGTATCATGGCTGTCATGTGATTTATTCTCAACTATATCATGTTCAGCTTTTACAGGTACTGCCGCTGACGCTGCGGTGATAGCCACCGCAGCTATAAATGCAGCTATTCTGTACTTTTTCATATTTATCCTCCTTATTCCGTCATAAGCTCGCAAACCGATATCTTCTTTATCTTTCTTGCGCCGAAATATGCACAGCCAAAGCAGAAAAGAAGAAGAACAATGTCCATTACTATGACAGCAGGTATGTTTATAGAAATGTTGCCGATATATCCTGTTATGAAACTGATCGCTACAATGCTGATAACAGTTCCGAAAATAACTGAGAAAAGTGCCGCAGGCATTATCCTGAATGCCAGCTGGAGCATCAGTTCCTTTGAGGTATACCCCATACCCTTCATTATTCCGAACTCCTTACGCTGTCTTCTTATGCTTGACTCCATAAGTATAAAGAGTATTATCATTACTACCAATGCGGAGATCACCATAAACAGTGTAGTCATGATCTCAATAGCCGTAGCAAGCCCCGAAAGCTGTGTATCCAATATATCGCCTATATTCATTACCGACTTTATCAAGAATCCGCTGCTGTTTCCCGAAATAACAGTATCCCCATACTGTATCGCATATTCAACATCAGAAACACCATAGCTTGCCATCATATCAGCTATCTGTCTTTCAGCCTCTGCCTTTATTCTATCCTCATATGTACTATCTTCGCTTTCGTTATCTGAAATATCCGAAATGCTCCTGCCGTACTTCTGAGTAAGTGTATATCTGAATTCTTCTGCATCAATACCGTCCTTCAGATACAACTCAATAGTATCAGGCTTGTATGTGGGAATGAGTCGCTTCATGCCGTCTTCGGTAATATAAAGGTTTATACCGCCGTTTGTAAGGCTGGTAACGATACCTGTTACGATATACTTTCTTTTAACATTAAGGTATTCCAGCGTAACACTGTCGCCCACATATATTTTTTCCACCCTTGAACACATATTTGTTATCATTATCTCATTATCATGCTCAGGGAAACGGCCATCTAACGGGAATATATTTTCTGTTACCTTGAAGTCGCTGAACGCCATAGGGAACATAAGCTGATTGCAATCGGTAAGATTTATCATTGTGTTGAGCCCTGATGTCGGAGTTGCTTTTCTTACCTCCGGCAGCTCTTCAAGCTTTGCCGCAAACTCCTTTGTATCTGCTGTATTCATAAGCTCGATACGCAGGTCACTCATCTCCATGCCTGCACTCGCAGCAATAGCATTCATGCCATTGCTGAAGAAATTGAACATGATAAAGCTGAATACTATAGCAAAAGCTGATATGGTGATACATACAGTAAGTCCAAGATTTTGCTTGAAGTTCTTCAGAAAGCCCTTCATTGCAAGGCGAAGATGAACACTGCTCTTAGTATCCCTGAGCGGTAAACGCTCCTTACCGAAGCGGTGATCTCCCATACCCTTGCGGAATGCAACGACAGGAGGATACTTTCTTACCATATTCGCTCTCACAAAGGCTATGAATGAAACAAATACAAGAATTCCTGCTGCTGTCAGAATTATCGGCATGATGCGAATACTTCCGTACATACGGTGTCCCGACATTATCTCACATATCCGGAAAAACACAGGTGTCATAAGGAAACAGCCGCCTGTACCGATGATTATTCCCACAGCCGAAATCATAATATACTCCAGCACATATGAAAACGTGATATTTTTAGAGGTATAGCCCAGAGCCTCAAGAACACCTATATTTACTATCTGATCCTTGATATCTCCAGCTATCCTGAAGCGTATCATTATAATAACGGATATTATTATGATAGCAGCCATAGCTATCATTATTTTAAGCAGATAATCTGTAGCTCCTATAGCTTCCTTGATGCTATCATAAACATATATTATAATACCGCTCTTGACATCAAGATTTGAATACTTCTCAAAATCTTCAAGCATTCCATTAATCAGCTTCAATCCGCCCTTGCCCTGATGATCGTTATATGCAAGAACAACATATTTTGAAAGCACGCTTTCAAGCACGTGGTAATCCTCATCGGAAACGATCATTTTTAGTCCGCCGCCTGTTGAGTCAAGTATAACCGTATCATAAAAACCTGCAACAGTAAACGAGAATTTTTTCGTACCAAATATCATATCGAAATTATCTCCGACCTTATAGTTCAGGCTATCCTTTGCGGCAAAAGGCATATATATCGGGTGCTTAAGCTCTGCTATCTCTGCATCGCTCAGTGTAGTTTCTATATCTGAGTGTTCGAGCTTTTCTTCATTATCCTTTGTAATGAAGCCCATGTACAAAGCCTGCTCCTTGCCTTTTTCATCAAGGTAGTTAGTGCTCATGCTGTACAAAAGCTCTGATGTTACGGTTTCCTCCACACGCTCATCGGAACTGAGGATATTTTCGTATTCCTTATCATATGCGCTGTCTTCAATAAGGCAATAATTCTCATAGCTTTCAGTATTCTTCATCATATTGGGGAATATCGTCTTTACACCGTATATTCCCTCCAGTGATGAGCTGATAAGCAGCATACACAGCGAAATAAGTATAAAAATAGCAATTGTTTCAAGCTTGTGCTTTTTGATATTTGCCCATGACAATCTGACGATCTTTTCCATTTTCGTCACCATCCCATTCTGTCAAGGAAATCCTGCAAACCGTCACGACGCTTCTTTATATCATCAGTGCCGTATTTCGGCATTTCATATTCGCCTACAACTGTACCGTCAGACAGGAATATGACTCTGTTACCGCGGAGAGCAGTCTTTACATCATGTGTTACCATAACTATGCTCTGCCCCTTGGCGTGAAGCTCGGTGAATATATCAAGCACATCACGGCTGGAAGCGGAGTTAAGACTTCCTGTAGGCTCGTCAGCAAAGAGTATTTTCGGCTCGTTTATTACTGCACGGACGATACCTACACGCTGACACTCTCCGCCCGAAAGCTGATTAGGATACTTCTTCCAGCACTCCTTCTTTATGCCCACCTTTTCAAGAAGCTCCTCGACCTTCTTAACAAGCTCAGAGGAATTCTTCTGTGCAACCAGTGCTCCTGCCATAACATTGTCGAACACTGTCATATTCTCTAAAAGGTATATGCTCTGGAACACAAAGCCGCAGTTCTTACGGCGGAATATAGCAAGCTCATCATTCGTGAAGCCTGATATATCTTCATTTCCGAAGAATACCTTTCCCAGCGATGGCTTATCCATACCTGAAAGCGCGTATAAGAGCGTGGATTTGCCCGAACCCGATGAACCCATGATCACAGTGAAATCCTTTTCACGGATCTCAATATCAAGATTTTTTATAACGTGCTGCTGAAAGCCTCCGCTTGAGAAGGTCTTGCAAAGCTTTTCTGTATGTAATACAGCATTACTCATATAAAATACCCCATTTCCGCAGTCAGTCAATGACCCGCCGCATTTATTCTGTGATCTTAGTATACCTCATTTTCCGAAAAACATCTTTATCATAATACTATTAATTTCTTATCAAATTCTTATTTGTTTATTAGAAGTCCTATAAAAAGCTTAATGCTTTTTAAATTATACCATAACAACGTTGTTTTTTCAATAAGACGGTTTCTCACAGGACAGTGCAGGCAGTGGTCAATGTCATCATCGTACTATTTGTATTCTACGCAATGTATTATACGTTTTGTAATCGTATTTTTACTTTCACTATTTCCCCTTACATTTTTTGGTCAGAAAATATGGGATTTTTCGTTATTATGACAACGTACAAACAGATTGACATAGCTAACACGATGTGGTATACTTAAATTAAAAATATTATATGAGGAGATATGAATTATGAAAGAAGCTTTACTCATTATAGATGTGCAAAACGACTATTTCGAGGGAGGAGCCTGCGAGCTTCATAACGCCCGCGAAGCAGAGGATCACATAATCGACCTTATAAAGGAGAGCCGCGAGCTCGGACGACATATTATATATGTTAAGCATATCAATCAGCTTGATGACGACTTTTTTGTCGAGGGGACATACGGCTGTGAGATATCCGACAGGATCAAGCCGCTTCCTACCGATACTGTTATAGTAAAATACTGCCCTAACAGCTTCCTCGGCACAGAGCTCAACGACTGTCTGCGCAGTCTGGGCGTTGAAAAGCTCATAGTATGCGGAATGATGACACATATGTGTGTTGATACCACAGTCCGCGCTGCTATGGATCACGGCTATGATGTAACTCTCGTGGCAAATGCCTGCGCAACTATGGATCTTACCATAAACGGTGAGACTATCCCCGCAGATACAGTACAGAAAACATATATCGCTTCTCTTGCAGGTATATTTGCAAAGATAGTGTAATAATAAAAATAGCGGATAAACTGTAATAATATGATATGGGAAGGTGATATTCAATGAAGGTCGCTTTTTTTGATACTAAACCATACGATACTCCTTCATTTGAGAAATTCGGAAAGGAAAACGGTATCAAGTTCAAGTTTTACGAGACTAAGCTCAATGAGGACACTGTAGCTCTTGCAAAGGGCTGTGAGGCCGTCTGCGTATTCGTAAACGATACTGTAAATGCCGCTGTTATCGACAAGCTTGAGGCTCTCGGAGTAAAGATACTCGCGCTCCGCTGTGCAGGCTATAACAACGTTGATATCCAGTACGCAAAGGACAAGCTCAGAGTAGTAAGCGTTCCTGCTTATTCACCTTATGCAGTAGCAGAGCACGCAATGGCTCTCCTGCTCACATCTATACGCCGCGTTCACAAGGCTTTTATCCGCACAAGAGACCATAACTTCTCCCTTAACGGGCTTACAGGCTTTGACCTTCACGGCAAGACCGTAGGTGTTGTGGGTACAGGTAAGATAGGACGCATCTTCATCAATATCTGCCGCGGCTTCGGCATGAACGTCATCGCTTACGACAAGTTTCCTGCAAAGGACAGCGATATCGAGTATGTTGAGCTTGACGAGCTTTTCAGCCGCAGTGATATAATCTCCTTCCACTGTCCTCTTACAGATGAGACCTATCATATGATAGATGAAAAATCTGTAGAAAAGCTGAAAAAGGGCGTTGTGATCATCAATACTTCAAGAGGTGCGCTCATTGACGCAGAGGCTCTCCTTGAAGGAATAAAGGCACGTAAGATAGGCGCAGCCTGCCTCGATGTATACGAGGAGGAAAAGAACGTTTTCTTCCAGGACTTCTCGGGTCACATCATCGCCGATGATACCCTTGCAAGACTTATCTCTATGCCAAATGTCATAGTGACCTCACATCAGGCTTTCCTCACTGAAGAAGCCCTGAGCAACATCGCAGAAACTACCGTCAGCAACCTTATCGCCTGCCATAAGGGCGAGGAGTGCGCTAACGAACTTCATATATAAGGAAGCGTTCACCATGCTTACAGGAAAAACAGTATTACTCGGAGTCACTGGCTCTATAGCCGTATACAAGATATGCAACCTTGCACGTATGCTCACAAAATTAGGAGCAGATGTCCATGTTGCTATGACTCCGAATTCCCTTAATTTTGTTCATCCACTCACATTTGAGACTCTTACTCAGCACAAGTGCCTGATAGATACCTTCGACCGCAATTTTGAATACAGCGTTGAGCACGTTTCTATCGCCAAGAAAGCGGATGTTGTAATGATAGCTCCTGCTTCTGCAAACGTTATCGGCAAGATAGCTAACGGCATCGCTGATGATATGCTCACAACTACCGTTATGGCTTGTACATGCAAGAAGATAATCGCTCCTGCAATGAACCATAATATGTTCCATAACCCCATAGTTCAGGACAACATCGAAAAGCTGAAAAAATTCGGCTATGAGATAGTCGAGCCTGTGAGAGGGATGCTGGCTAACCGAGATATCGGTGACGGTAAGCTCCCCGATGAGGAAACTCTTCTGGAGTATATAGTCCGCGAGGCTGCTTTTGAAAAAGACCTGACAGGTAAAAAGATACTCGTTACCGCAGGTGCTACCCGCGAGAGCATCGACCCCGTAAGATTTATCACCAACCATTCAAGCGGAAAAATGGGCTTTGCTCTTGCAAGAGCTGCAATGCTCCGCGGTGCTGAGGTAACTGTAGTTGCCGCCCATACCGACGTTGAGCCGCCTATGTTCGTGAATGTAGTTCCAGTAAAATCCGCTGAGGATATGTTCAATGCCGTAAAGGAGCGTCTCGACGAGACTGATATCATTATAAAGGCTGCCGCTGTTGCGGATTATACTCCCGTAACCACTGCCGACAGCAAGATAAAGAAGTCCGATGATGATATGAGCATACCGCTGAAACGTACTACCGATATCCTTAAATATATCGGTGAGAACCGCCGTGAGGGACAGGTTGTCTGCGGCTTCTCAATGGAGACGGACAACGTTATCGAGAACTCACGCAAAAAGCTCACTAAGAAGAACTGCGATATGATCTGCGCTAATTCCCTCAGAAAAGCAGGCTCGGGTTTCGGTACAGACACAAATATAATCACAATGATAACCAAGGACGGCGATGAAGAGCTCGAGCTTATGAGCAAATTCGATGCCGCAAATGTGATACTTACAAAACTTAAAGCAATATCAGATTAATATCTCACAGAGACGATAAATCCGTCCCTGAAAGCTAACGGCTAAGGACACACTGACTGTGAAAAACACAACAAAAAGACCTCCGATCAACGGAGGTCTTTTTTATTCGTTAATTACGAAGCCTTCTTTTCGAGAGCTTCGTACTCCTTTTTCAGTTCAGCAACAAAATCGTTGAACTCTTCTTCTGTCATGAAGCTATAGTCCTCATACTTTAAGTCAGCGGGGTCAAACTTATATGATGAGCCTGCTGTGCTTTTAAAATCGTCGTCGTCATCATAATCGTCCCAATCCCAGTCCTCATCATACCAGTCATCATCATCATCATCATCCAAGTCGTCATCGTCCCAGTCGAAATCATAATCGTCATCGTCATATCTGCCGAATTCGCCGTCAACCTCGTCCATAACCGACTCTGTTATATCATCTATATACTTGTCAACAAACTTCTCGGTGAAGCCTACCTTTATAAGGCTATTTCTAAGGAAGCTGTTCAGGTCATCCTCTGTTACATAATCTTCTATATCGAAATCCTTTATGCTGTTCTCGTCAAGCATAAAAGCATCGCCCTTATCAGGAATTTCAACATCTGTACCGAAGGTTATGCCATATGTAAATCCGACTTTGCCGTAATCTGTGCCATCAATGCGGAGTGCGAAATTAACATCCTGCTTTTTGCCGTCAGAGCTGAGAGAAATGTCGATAGGATCCATATCAGGGATATTGATAGCGATATCAGCATTGACATAGCACTTATCCTCATCAACGATTTCAAAGTCGTCGAACTTTAAAACGACCTCTTCTGTTTTTGTCTCATCATCTCTGTATGAATATTTGCTGTAAGCGAAGGTGATATCTCCGCTGTACTTCTTGCCGTTCTCCTCTGCGCTGAGCTGAATATCGAACGGTACCTCATCATCATCTTCAGTTAACTTCATCTCACCTCTGATGCTGTCTCCGTCCTTGCCGATAGCCATAAACATTTCGCTGTAATCAGTATTGAAATTGAAGCCGCGGATAGTGCCTGTTGCATCAATATAGGTATCTATTGTAACAATAGTCTCCTTATCGTATTCGTTATCTTCAAGATCCTCCTTTACAGAGTCGATCTCATCCTGTATAGATTCCTTGAATTCGTCTGCATCAACGACCTTCATCTTGTTTACAACAATATCCTTGATGACCTCATCGTTTTTAAGCTCCTTGAGGAATTCAAGCTCAAGCTTATCCATATCCTTGTCATTGAGTTCAACTGTAGCCACGGTATAATTCACAGTAATATCGCAGATGTCGATATCCTCGCTCTTTTCAATCTCAACTTCATTTGCAAAGTTTATCCATACGCCTGCATATCTGTTGACCTCGGTCTCCAGCTCCTCAGGTGAAATGAACGAAGCAGGATCCTTCAAGATCTTCTTGTATGCCTCAATAACCTCTGACAAGCCTGCATCATTAAGCTGATCCTCAATACCCGAAGCATCAAAACCGAGCCACTTCTCCTTCAGCTCGGGTATACGGAAGAAGTAATCCATTTCCTCGCTGTTGCCTGCAACATCAAAGCTTACGATGCGCTCATCATCAAGATCGAAACCAACGCTTGTTTTAAGGTCACCCTTTTTAGCTGCAAGACTTGCAGACAGAGCATATTTATCGGTATTTCTGATAATATCAATGACCTGTTTGTTTTCCTCGCTATCGTTTCTTCCGCCGAATATCTCGTCAATGATAAGATCCTTTACATTATCATTTGCCTCATAGTAAACAGAAAGGTCAACTTGTGAACCCTTTTCTATGTTTTCGAGGCGTTTCTTATAGTTTTCACTGAGTATTTCGCCAAGGGTAGAGGAATTTTTCTCAGTTACCCATGCATAATACTTTTCAGGCTTGCTAAGACGAAGCTTTACCTGATTTTTTACAGTATCGGAAAAAGCGTAAGCTGCTGCACCGCCGCCTACTATCACAGCCGCAGATATACCACCTATCATAGCTGCTTTCTTTCCCTTGCCCTTTTTGGTGACATTCTCAACACCGAAAGCACTTGTTTCAGCATCTAACTGAGAATTGTCGAAGCCATTGTTCTGATCAAAATTTGACATACAGATCCCCTCCGTTAAAATATCATTAAAGAGGTATTGCCTCTTTACGCTAATATTACCACAAACCAATGAAAAAATCAATATTTCTCCCGTATTGTTTTCATGCTGTAATAAATCTATAACGAATAATTCATATTTTTCAGGGGATACTAAATACAGTCCCAAAGGACAATTTATAAAACGGAGATGTTTAGCATGGAAGAAATGAAGAAAAACAAGAGTATCAAATGTGACGTTTCACAATGCCG